>ERZ791802.12-NODE-12-length-254309-cov-24.538108_pt1 | contig 254309 bp, 198 predicted proteins | sample MGYA00510308_ERZ791802 | MGnify/ENA primary metagenome ERZ791802 (study PRJEB30046, sample SAMN00792028) | human gut metagenome | study: EMG produced TPA metagenomics assembly of the A metagenome-wide association study of gut microbiota in type 2...
TACGACGGGGTAAACAGGCTGGCAAGCGCCATGTACGGGGAGACCGCCTCCATCGACAGCAATACCGACCGTTTCACGGAACGCGTGACGGGTTATGACAGCAATGGGAACATCACCGGCTTGCAGCGCTACGGACAGACTTCGGTAGCCGGTTATGGCCTGGTGGACAACCTGTCATTCACCCTGGACGGCAACCGGTTGAACCGTGTGGACGATGCCACGACCGCTTCTGCCTACAACGGCAGCTTTGAGTTCAAGGACGGCGCTTCACAGGCTGGTGAGTACACTTACGACGCAAATGGCAATCTGACGAAAGATTTGAATAAGAATATCATTGATATTCAATATAATGTATTAAATTTGCCAAGTAAGGTCGTGTTCAGTGACGGCAGCGTCATCTCCTATGTTTATGCGGCGGACGGAACAAAGCTGCGCACCGTGCATACAATTGGCGGTGCGGCCACCACAACCGACTATTGCGGGAATGTGGTCTATGAAAACGGTGTTCAGAAGCTGTTGCTGACGGAGACGGGATATGTGACCTTGAACGACAAGAAGTATCATTACTACCTGCAGGACCATCAGGGGAACAACCGGGTGGTGATGAGTCAGGACGGCAGTGTGGAAGAGACGAACCATTACTATCCGTTCGGGGGCGTATTCGCTTCTTCGGGGAATGTACAACCTTACAAGTACAATGGCAAGGAACTGGACACGAAGAAGGGGCTGGACTGGTATGATTACGGGGCAAGGCAGTATGATGCGGCGCTGGGAAGGTTTACGACGGTGGATCCGATGGCAGAGAAGTATTATCCGGAAAGTCCTTATAGCTATTGCGGAAATAATCCGATAATGTTTATTGACCCTGATGGACATATGAAGGTAATCTACAATCCTGACGGGACATATAAAGAGACTACTCATAACAACTGGTTTCATAATACTTTTATTGGCCGTCAAGAATACATTGCTTATAAGGAAGGGAATGTAAAATTGTCAGAGCAGGAATTTTGGAATTGGCAACGAACCGGAAGTTATAGTAGTATTCAAGGTACGGGTAATATGACAAATATTGAGTTTACATTGGATGAACCGGCAAAGGGAGTGGTAGACGGTATAAGCAAATTCATACTTTCCAGTGTTTATTCATTGGTAAATTCGCCTAAGGTTGTATTGACAGGGAGGACTTGGTCAGGAGCATCACAGACTTCGACTGAAACAATGGGAGCGTTTATTGATGTAGTCAGTAATAATATACCATTTTCAAAGATGAGTAAAGTGGGCAATCCGGGTTCATGGTACAAGTTTAAGAAAGCTAATAAACATATACCTGCATTGAAAAGAAAAGGTGTTTATAATGCTGAGGTAAGGAGATATGAAGGGAAAACAAGGAATATAGATATATTCAATAAAGAAAAAAATACAATAGAAACTATTAAGTATACTCATAATCAACAAAACGAGGAGGAATGATGACGCCAGATTTAATTGGAGCATTTATTTGCTGGATATTAAAAGGATGTAGAACTAACTTATTTAAAGATGAATGGAATATTGAAAAAGAAGTTCGAAATAGAATTATTGCATATGTTCTAGCTTTTATTTTATTAATAAGTCTATTCGTTTCTTAACTGTTCACTATTATTGTTTCTTTCGTTACAGCAATGGCTCTTCATCTCTCAGTTTTGAATATCAGAATTTCTAATTCGACAAACTAAATACTCCCTTGCTTATGTCACTGAACATAGGCAAGGGTTTTCATTATTATCCAAAACTATCTATGAGACTTTTCAGTTATCACGCCCTACACGCTGCTACGGAGTGGGTAACGCTTTCAAAAAGATCTGGCAAAGACCGCTTGTATAATGACAGTAACCTGAATTTCTTTACTGAGAAAGTGACGGAGTAATCTTTGATTATAGGATAGGAATTACCCACTTCCTTCAAAGTAAACGTCCTTCTCTCTCACTGTTTCGAAAGCACCAATATTTTTAACTCGAAAAAGCCCAAAGTGAAAGGATTTTATAATGGCTTTTCATCACAATCCATTTTCTTTTGCTATTTTTGCAATTTGTAATGCTCAGATTAGTAATGAAGACTGAAATAACAACATATAACTTGCTAAATTCTATTTCTTATCCTGAAGACCTGCGAAAGCTTAGTGTAGAGCAACTTCCGGAAGTCTGCAATGAATTGCGGCAGGATATTATAAAGGAACTTTCGCGCAACCCTGGACATTTTGCAGCAAGCTTGGGAACAGTAGAGCTGACAGTGGCTTTGCATTATGTTTACAATACTCCTTATGATCGTATCGTATGGGATGTGGGACATCAGGCTTACGGTCATAAGATATTGACCGGACGACGGGAGGCTTTCTCCACCAACCGGAAGTTCAAAGGGATACGTCCCTTCCCTTCCCCTGAAGAAAGCGAATATGATACTTTTACCTGCGGACATGCGTCGAACTCTATTTCAGCAGCGCTCGGTATGGCCGTAGCTGCAGCAAAGAAAGGGGAAGAAGACCGCCATATAGTTGCCATATTGGGTGACGGAAGTATGAGTGGAGGACTGGCGTTCGAGGGGTTGAACAATGTCTCATCTACCCCAAACAATATGCTGATTATCCTTAACGACAACGACATGTCAATAGACCGTAGTGTAGGAGGAATGAAACAATATCTTTTCAACCTCACTACCTCGAACCGTTACAATCAGCTACGTTTCAAGATGTCTAAAGTGTTGTTCAAGATGGGATTACTGAATGAGGAACGCCGGAAAGCCTTGATACGCTTTGCCAACAGCCTGAAGTCTATGGCTGCCCAGCAGCAGAATATATTCGAAGGAATGAATATCCGTTACTTCGGTCCTATCGACGGCCATAATGTAAAAAATCTGGCACGTATCCTACGGGATATCAAAGACTTGAAAGGACCGAAAATCCTACATCTGCATACTACCAAAGGAAAAGGATTTGAACCTGCCGAAAAAGCTCCGGGCATCTGGCATGCTCCCGGTAAATTCAATCCGGAAACGGGTGAACGGATCAAGGCAGACACGACCAACCTGCCCCCACTCTATCAGGAGGTTTTCGGTGAGACATTGGTGGAATTGGCTGAAAAGAACCCGAAGATTATGGGTGTCACTCCTGCCATGCCTACAGGTTGCTCCATGAACATATTAATGAAAGCCATGCCCGATCGTGCTTTCGATGTGGGTATTGCCGAAGGACATGCAGCCACTTTCTCAGGCGGTATGGCAAAGGAAGGATTGCAGCCGTTCTGCAATATCTATTCTTCTTTTATGCAACGGGCATACGATAATGTGATACATGACATTGCATTGCTTCGTTTACCCGTTGTGCTCTGCCTGGACCGTGCCGGACTGGTAGGTGAAGACGGACCGACACATCATGGCGTATTCGACTTGGCATATTTCCGTCCTATTCCTAATATAACTGTATCTTCACCGATGAACGAACATGAACTACGCCGATTAATGTACACGGCACAACTGCCGGACAAAGGACCGTTTGTCATCCGCTATCCACGCGGACGTGGCGTGCTGGTGGATTGGAAATGTCCGTTAGAAGAAATTCCCGTCGGTAAAGGACGAAAGTTAAAAGACGGTAAAGATATCGCTGTCATAACCCTTGGGCCAATAGGAAATATCGCTGCCCACGCCATCAAGCGGGCAGAAGAGGAAAAAGGGCTTTCTATTGCACATTATGACCTGCGTTTTCTCAAACCGATGGACGAAGCATTATTGCATGAAGTGGGACGTTCATTCCAACGTATCATTACAGTGGAGGACGGTGTGCTGAAGGGTGGCATGGGAAGTGCCGTGCTCGAGTTTATGGCAGATAACGGTTATACACCACACATACAACGTATCGGCGTGCCTGACAAGTTTATAGAACACGGCTCGATACCGGAATTGTACAGGTTATGCGGAATGAGTGAAGAGGAGATCTTTAATCAATTGATAATGAATAATTGGCAGTGAAAATAATTATTGCTGGTGCCGGCGCAGTAGGCACACACTTGGCTAAACTGTTGTCCCGCGAGAAACAGGATATTATATTGATGGACGACAATGAGGAGAGGTTGAGTACACTTAACTCAAACTTCGACCTGATGACTGTCACCGCATCACCAACTTCTATCAAAGGGTTGAAAGAAGTAAATGCAGGTGAAGCAGATTTGTTTATCGCAGTTACTCCTGACGAAAGCCGGAATATGACTGCATGCATGTTGGCAACCAACCTTGGTGCACAGAAAACCGTTGCACGTATTGATAATTACGAATATTTATTGCCGAAAAACAAAGAGTTTTTCCAGAAATTGGGCGTAGATTCACTGATTTATCCGGAGATGCTCGCCGCTAAAGAAATCGTATCTTCCATTCGTATGAGCTGGGTTCGCCAATGGTGGGAATTCTGCGGTGGAGCACTGATACTGATAGGTGCCAAAATGCGTGAAAAGGCAGAGATACTGAATATTCCCTTACATCAATTGGGCGGACCGGAGTTGCCTTATCACGTAGTCGCCATCAAGCGCGGTAATGAAACGCTTATTCCACGAGGTGACGATACAATTAAACTACATGACATCGTTTACTTCACAACCACCCGCAAATATGTGCCGTATATCCGGAAAATTGCCGGAAAGGAGGATTATGCCGATGTACGTAATGTGATGATCATGGGAGGAAGCCGTATCGCCGTACGTACCGCACAATATGTTCCCGACTACATGCAGGTAAAGATTGTAGACAATGATTTGAACCGTTGTAACCGACTGACAGAGCTATTGGACGATAAAACCATGATTATCAACGGAGACGGACGGGATATGGATTTGCTTGTGGAAGAAGGTCTGAAGAATACGGAAGCTTTCGTTGCACTGACCGGTAATTCGGAAACAAATATCCTCGCCTGCCTGGCAGCTAAACGCATGGGTGTCAGCAAGACGGTAGCAGAAGTAGAAAACATAGACTATATCGGTATGGCCGAAAGTCTCGACATCGGTACGGTTATCAACAAAAAGATGATAGCCGCCAGCCACATCTATCAAATGATGCTGGATGCTGACGTAAGTAATGTAAAATGCCTGACTTTTGCCAATGCCGATGTTGCGGAATTTACCGTGAAAGCCGGATCCAAAATCACCAAGCACCCGGTAAAAGACCTGGGATTGCCTAAAGGAACTACTATCGGAGGACTTATCCGCAATGGAGAGGGTGTGGTAGTAATGGGTAATACACAAATACAAGCGAACGACCACGTAGTAGTATTCTGCTTGAACATGATGATTAAGAAAATCGAAAAATACTTCAATTAATTGAGAATAAAAATTGATTAACTTTAAAACGATCATACGGATAATCGGTATTCTACTGTTATTGGAAACAGTCATGTTACTTTGTTGTTCCGGCGTATCCTACTATTACGGCGAGAACGACTTGCTTGACTTCTGGAAATCCGGGGGGATCACGGCAGGCATAGGTTTATTGTTGGTAATAGCAGGTAAAGGAGGCGAACGCCAATTAACCCGTCGTGACGGATATGTACTGGTGAGTTTAGCTTGGGTCGCTTTTTCGCTTTTCGGTATGTTGCCATTCTACATCAGCGGATATATTCCAAGCGTCACAGATGCTTTTTTTGAAACGATGTCCGGCTTTACAAGTACGGGAGCCACCATACTTGACAATATAGAATCTTTACCGCACGGACTACTCTTCTGGCGCAGTATGACGCAGTGGATAGGCGGACTGGGAATTATCATGTTCACCATCGCCGTACTTCCCATTTTCGGTGTAAGCGGTCTGCAGGTATTTGCAGCAGAAGCAAGTGGTCCCACACACGACAAGGTACATCCACGTATCGGTATCACCGCCAAATGGATATGGAGTATCTATGCCGGAATTACATTTATTTTGGTCACCTTGCTGATGATGGGAGGAATGGACTGGTTTGACAGTATCTGTCACGCTTTTGCAACCACCGGTACAGGTGGTTTTTCCACCAAGCAAGCTAGTGTGGCATACTATAACTCCCCCTATATAGAATATGTAATTTCAGCTTTTATGTTTATTTCCGGTATCAACTTCACACTACTGCTGTTCTTCGTCAACCGGAAATTCAAAAAAGTTTTTAATAATGCAGAATTGAAATGGTACTTTTGGTCAGTGGTATGCTTCACCGGACTGATTGCAGTTGTACTCTATTATACAAGTCCCATGGGTACAGAAGAAGCTTTCCGCAAATCATTGTTTCAGGTCATTTCACTGCAAACTTCCACAGGCTTTGCTACAGATGACTATATGTTGTGGACTCCTGTTTTGTGGGGACTACTGACAATAGTAATGATGATGGGTGCTTGTGCCGGCAGTACGACGGGAGGATTGAAATGTATCCGTCTGGTCATCCTTGCCAAAGTATCACAAAATGAATTCAAGCACATATTACACCCTAATGCTGTACTTCCGGTAAGGATAAATAAACAGGTCATATCTCCTTCCATCATATCTACGGTACTGGCATTCTGTTTCCTATACTTAGTGATTATCATCATCAGCATACTGTTGATGATGGGGATGGGCATAGGTTTTCTGGAGTCCGTTGGATGTGTCATATCCAGTATCGGCAATATGGGTCCCGGTTTGGGAGAGACGGGTCCGGCATATTCATGGAGTGCATTGCCCCATGTCGCCAAGTGGTTGTTATCATTCCTCATGCTTCTAGGACGTTTGGAATTGTTCACTGTTTTACTGTTATTTACTCCTGAATTCTGGAAGCGAAATTGATTTAGGATAAAAAGTGTAAAAATAATCATTTTTTGTTATACTGAGATTGCAAAATGAAGGATAGTTGTTATATCTTTGCAGCTCTAAAGAGAAATTAATGGTATGAGACAGTGCATAAAATATTGTATGATTGTCATACTCGCAGCCTTGTTGCATAATAGTGCAATGAATGCCGCGACTTTTTTATGTACTCCGGCAAACAGTAAAACAGAATGTTGCATTTTATCTCAGGCACCTACCGCACAACAAGCTATCCGTAATTTTTATCATCATCTGTCCGTTCTATCTCTGTGTATAGAGCATACAGATACCATCATGCAGGTGCCAAATGATAAAAGTACCACTCTATGTGCTACTTTCATCCGTCTGCAACAACAGCCGCAAGCGCCGGAATGTGATCGTTTGTCATACTTATCCTCTTTTCCCGTACCCGACTCGCATTATTATGTCTTCGGGCTGAGAAAAATTATCATTTAAAACAAATCTCCTATCCAGATTTGGCCGGGCAACAATTCAGAGGTATTGTCATACGGTAAAATAGTTCTATTATATATATCTAAAATCTTATTCAGGTTTATGAACTTTACTTTGTTAGTGGCCGTCTTATTGACGGCAATTGCTTTCGTGGGTATTGTCATCGCTATTTCCAATGCGATAGCTCCCCGTTCGTACAATCCGCAGAAGATGGAGCCGTACGAGTGTGGTATCCCCACACGTGGTAAATCGTGGATGCAATTCCGTGTAGGTTATTATCTGTTTGCCATCCTGTTCCTGATGTTCGAAGTGGAAACGGTATTCTTGTTTCCGTGGGCAGTCATCGCGCGTGAACTGGGAGTAGCCGGACTTTTTAGTATCTTATTTTTCCTGATTATATTGGTTCTGGGCCTTGCATATGCCTGGAGGAAAGGAGCATTGGAATGGAAGTAACAAAGAAACCCAAAATAAAATCTATTCCTTATGAGGAATTTACAGACAACGAGACGTTGGAGAAACTGGTTCGGGAACTTAATGCCGGAGGTGCCAATGTGGCTCTCGGTGTACTGGACGATTTCGTCAACTGGGGACGCAGTAATTCGCTGTGGCCGCTTACCTTTGCAACAAGTTGTTGTGGTATTGAATTTATGGCTCTTGGCGCTGCCCGTTATGACATGGCACGTTTCGGGTTTGAGGTAGCCCGTGCCAGTCCGCGCCAGGCTGACATGATTATGGTGTGCGGAACAATAACCAACAAAATGGCTCCCGTACTGAAACGTCTTTACGACCAGATGGCAGATCCTAAATATGTGATAGCCGTAGGTGGATGTGCCGTCAGCGGAGGTCCGTTCAAGAAGTCCTACCATGTAGTGAACGGAGTTGACAAAATATTGCCGGTGGATGTTTATATCCCCGGATGCCCTCCTCGTCCGGAAGCCTTCTATTATGGCATGATGCAATTACAACGTAAAGTGAAGGTTGAGAACTACTTTGGCGGAGTGAACAGGCAAGAAGAGAAATCGAAAGAAGAAGAATAATCAATATGGAAATAAGATATATAGAACCCGCAGTCTTGCACGACGAAATGCTGCGCCTGCGGAAAGAAGAGCAAATGGACTTTCTGGAATGTCTCAGCGGTATGGACTGGGGAATACCGGAAGAGGGCGATGCTCCCGATAAAGTTCGTGGACTCGGTGTCGTTTATCTGTTGGAATCAACAGCCACCGGTAAAAGAGCTTCAGTATGCACTGCCACCTTGAACCGTGAACATCCCGAACTGCCCTCTGTCAGCGATATATGGAAAGCGGCAGACTTCAACGAACGTGAAGTGTATGATTTCTATGGTATTGTATTCATCGGTCATCCCGATATGCGCCGTCTCTATCTTCGTAACGACTGGGTAGGATATCCGATGCGTAAAGACGATGATCCAGAAGTAGAAAATCCCTTGCGCATGGACAACGAGGAAACCATCGATACGACTACCGAACTTGAGTTGAATCCCGACGGAACCGTCAAGAACAAGGAACTGATGCTTTTCGGCGACGACGAGTATGTGGTCAATATCGGTCCTCAGCACCCTGCAACCCACGGTGTCATGCGCTTTCGCGTATCACTGGAGGGAGAAATCATCGAAAAGATAGACGCCAATTGTGGTTATATCCACCGCGGCATAGAAAAAATGTGCGAAAGCCTCACTTACCCGCAGACTCTTGCCCTGACCGACCGTCTGGACTATTTAGGTGCACACCAAAACCGCCATGCACTGTGCATGTGCATCGAAAAGGCTATGGGTATAGAAGTGAGCGAACGTGTACAATACATTCGTACCATTATGGACGAGTTGCAACGTATCGATTCCCACTTGCTGTTTTACTCTTGTCTTGCGATGGATCTTGGTGCACTGACAGCTTTCTTCTACGGTTTCCGTGACCGTGAAAAAATTCTCGACATCTTTGAAGAAACTTGTGGCGGACGTCTCATCATGAACTATAATACCATTGGCGGTGTACAGGCAGACCTTGCTCCCAACTTCCAGAAAAAAGTGAAAGAGTTCATCCCCTACCTACGTGGCATTCTTCACGAATACCACAATGTATTTACCGGCAATATCATTGCACAACAACGTCTGAAAGGCGTAGGTGTACTTTCAAAGGAAGACGCCATCGCTTTCGGGGCTACCGGCGGCACAGGACGTGCCAGCGGTTGGGCATGTGATGTACGCAAACGGATGCCATACGGAGTATATAACAAGGTGGACTTCCGAGAAGTAGTCCGCACCGAAGGCGACTCGTGGGGACGTTACCTCGTACGTATGGAGGAAATAGAAGAAAGCTTGAAAATCATTGAGCAACTGATAGACAATATCCCTGAAGGACCCTATCAGGAGAAGATGAAACCGATTATCCGCGTACCGGAAGGTAGCTATTATGCTGCCGTAGAAGGTAGTCGTGGTGAGTTCGGTGTCTTCCTTGAGAGTCATGGCGACAAGACTCCCTACCGTTTGCACTTCCGCTCAACCGGATTGCCTTTGGTTTCGACCGTAGATACCATTTGCCGTGGAGCCAAGATTGCCGACCTTATCGCCATTGGTGGCACACTGGATTATGTAGTACCTGATATTGATAGATAATATGTTTGACTTTAGTATAGTAACCAACTGGATTCACCAGCTATTGACCTCCATCATGCCGGAAGGTCTGGCCGTATTCCTTGAATGCGTAGTGATAGGCGTATGCATCATCTTGATGTATGCCGTACTCGCCATTATTCTGATTTACATGGAGCGTAAAATATGCGCTTTTTTCCAATGTCGCCTTGGCCCGACGCGCGTCGGGAAATGGGGATTACTCCAAGTTCCTTGCGATGTTATCAAGATGTTGACCAAGGAAATCATCGACCTGAAATTCTCAGACCGTTTTCTCTACAATCTGGCGCCATTCATGGTGATAATCGCCTCATTCCTCACTTTCGCCTGCCTGCCCGTCAACAAAGGGCTCGAAGTATTGGATTTCAACGTAGGCGTATTCTTCCTGCTGGCTGCATCGAGTATCGGTGTGGTAGGTATCTTGCTGGCAGGTTGGAGTTCCAACAACAAATTTTCACTGATTGGCGCCATGCGAAGCGGTGCACAAATTATCAGTTATGAACTGTCCTGCGGATTAAGTATATTGACGATGGTTGTCCTGATGGGAACCATGCAGTTCTCCGAAATCGTAGCGGGACAAGCTGACGGCTGGTTCATTTTCAAAGGACACATCCCGGCATTAATAGCTTTCATTATCTACCTGATTGCAGGTAATGCGGAAACCAACCGTGGGCCTTTCGACTTACCCGAAGCGGAAAGTGAGTTAACTGCCGGATACCACACGGAATATTCCGGTATGGGTTTTGGTTTCTTCTATCTGGCAGAATATCTGAACTTATTTATCGTGGCAAGCGTAGCCGCCACCATTTTTCTGGGTGGTTGGATGCCATTCCATATTGTAGGACTTGACGGTTTCAACGCCGTAATGGACTATATACCTGGTTTCGTCTGGTTCTTTGGTAAAGCATTTTTCGTAGTATTCCTGCTAATGTGGATAAAGTGGACATTTCCCCGTCTGCGTATCGACCAGATTTTGAATTTAGAATGGAAATATCTCGTACCTATCTCAATGATAAATCTGATATTGATGGTATTAATCGTAGTCTTCGGACTTCATTTTTAACCGGCGCAGCACCTTTCCCCCTGCGAACAATTTCAAAAAAAGACTAAAGCAATGAAAGAAAAAGAACATAATTCATACATCGGCAGCCTTGTACATGGCATCTGTTCTCTACTTACAGGTATGAAAACTACCATGACCGTTTTTCTGCGCAAGAAAACAACCGAACAATATCCGGAAAACCGCAAGACACTGAAACTATCCGACCGTTTCCGTGGAACGTTGACGATGCCCCATAACGACAAGAACGAACATCACTGCATAGCCTGCGGATTGTGCCAGATGGCCTGCCCTAATGACACGATACGTGTCATTAGTGAAATGGTGGAAACCGAAGATGGCAAGAAAAAGAAAATACTGGCAAAGTATGAATACGACCTTGGCTCATGTATTTTCTGCCAGTTGTGCGTCAATGCCTGTCCCCACAATGCCATCACTTTCGACCAGAATTTTGAACACGCCGTGTTCGACCGTTCCAAACTGGTGTTGACGTTGAACCATCCAGGCAGTCATGTAATGAGTAAATAAGATTTCGGCTAAAACGAAATATAAAATAATAACATAATCATTATGGAAATAAATCTTGAAACAGTAGTATTCTACTTCCTCGCGGCTTTTATCACCATATTTTCAATCTTGACGGTGACTACCAGCCGTATGGTGCGCTCGGCTACGTATCTGCTGTTCGTACTCTTTGGTACGGCAGGCATCTACTTCCTGCTGGGTTATACGTTCCTCGGTTCCGTACAAATCATGGTCTATGCCGGAGGTATTGTTGTCCTCTACGTCTTCTCCATCCTATTGACCAGTGGCGAAGGTGACCGTGCAGGAAAGCTGAAACGTAGTAAATTCCTTGCCGGACTAGGAGCCACAGTGGGTGGAGCCATCATCGTATTGTTTATCACATTGAAGCATAAGTTCATCACTACCACAGATTTGGCACCGCTGGAAATCAATATCAAAACCATTGGACACCAAATGTTGAGTGGCGACAAGTATGGCTACCTGCTGCCTTTCGAGGCTGTAAGTATCCTTTTGTTGGCATGTATCGTGGGGGGACTGCTGATTGCTCGAAAACGTTAATCATCAATCACTAAACATTAATCACTGATTATGATACACATGGAATATTATCTGATAGTTTCGGCTATCATGTTCTTCGCCGGTATCTACGGGTTCTTCACCCGTCGCAACACGTTGGCGATATTGATTTCAATTGAGTTGATATTGAATGCTACGGATATCAACTTTGCGGTATTCAACCGTTTCCTGTTTCCGGATGGACTTGAAGGATATTTCTTCTCACTGTTTTCCATCGCTATTTCGGCGGCAGAAACAGCAGTGGCTATTGCCATTATGATTAATATTTATCGCAATATCCGTAGCATCCAGGTGAACAAGCTGGATGAGTTGAAATTTTAATTAATGGATAATTGACTTATTTATCAATTATCAGTTTTTCAATTATCAATCATCAATTAAACAAATGGAATATACAATTCTAATCCTTCTTCTTCCTTTCCTCTCCTTCCTTGCACTGGGGCTAGGAGGTAAATGGATGTCTCATCGTATAGCCGGAACCATCGGTACCGCAGTGTTGGGCGTGGTAGTATTGCTCTCTTATATCACTGCGTGGCTGTACTTCAGTGCACCGCGCCTGGCAGACGGTACGTATGAGACACTGGTCCCTTACAATATTACCTGGTTGCCTTTCACTTCGTCGCTCAGCATCGATATGGGCATTCTGCTCGACCCGATTTCAGTGATGATGCTGATTGTCATCAGTACCGTATCTTTCATGGTACACCTCTACTCTTTTGGATACATGAAAGGTGAACGAGGTTTCCAACGTTATTATGCTTTTCTCTCGTTGTTCACCATGTCCATGTTGGGGCTGGTAGTAGCGACCAACATCTTCCAAATGTATCTGTTCTGGGAACTGGTGGGCGTTTCATCTTATCTGCTGATCGGATTCTATTATACGAAACCGGCAGCCATTGCCGCTTCAAAGAAAGCATTCATTGTAACCCGTTTTGCCGACTTGGGCTTCCTGATAGGTATCCTCGTTTATGGCTATTATGCCGGAACCTATACTTTCCATCCCACTGAAATGGCAATATTGAAAGGCGGTGCTGCCATGATTCCACTAGCGTTGGGATTGATGTTTATCGGTGGTGCCGGAAAGAGTGCTATGTTTCCGCTACACATCTGGTTACCAGATGCAATGGAAGGTCCTACTCCTGTCAGCGCACTGATTCATGCCGCTACCATGGTAGTAGCAGGTGTATATCTGGTTGCCCGTATGTTCCCGCTGTTCATTGAATATGCTCCTTCGGTGTTACATCTGGTGGCATACGTAGGTGCGTTCACGGCATTCTATGCAGCAAGTGTGGCTTGTGTACAAAGTGACATCAAACGTGTACTGGCCTTCTCCACGATTTCCCAAATCGGTTTTATGATGGTGGCGCTGGGTGTTTGCACATCAATGAATCCGCACGAAGGGGGATTGGGCTATATGGCAAGTATGTTCCACCTCTTTACGCATGCCATGTTCAAGGCATTACTGTTCCTCGGCGCAGGCAGTATCATCCACGCAGTACACAGTAATGAAATGTCTGCCATGGGAGGACTTCGTAAGTATATGCCTATCACGCACATTACTTTCCTTATTGCATGTCTGGCCATCGCCGGTATCCCTCCGTTCTCAGGTTTCTTCTCCAAAGACGAAATCCTGACTGCCTGCTTCCAGTTCAGTCCGGCCATGGGCTGGATAATGACTGCAATTGCCGCTATGACAGCTTTCTATATGTTCCGCCTTTATTATGGCATATTCTGGTCCGGTTCACAACCCGGTATAGCGATGGGACAAGAGTCGGCAAACAATGAGAGCCACAGCCATACCCCTCATGAGTCTCCGTTGACAATGACTATCCCGTTGATGTTCCTAGCTCTAGTCACAGTAGTTGCCGGTTTCATTCCGTTCGGTGAATTTATTTCCTCCAACGGTACGGCATACGAGATACATCTTGATTGGAAGGTAGCAGGTACAAGCATTGCCATAGCCGTAATCTCTATCGCGATTGCCACCTATATGTATGCAAGTAGTCATCATCCGCTTGCCAATGCGTTGGCGCGTCGTTTCCACGGCTTGTGGAAAGCCGCATACCATCGTTTCTATATCGATGAAGTTTATCAGTTCATCACCCACCGTATCATCTTCGGTTGCATCAGCCGCCCCATCGCCTGGTGGGATCGTCATGTGGTGGATGGTTTCTTCAACTTCCTCGCATGGAGCGCCAATGTTACCAGCGAAGAAATACGTGGTTTGCAAAGCGGACGGATACAACAATACACGTTTGTATTCCTGTTGGGTACACTTGCTTTGATATTGCTTCTGCTGCTATAAACCAGAGATTTTTCAATCGTAAATAGTAAATCGTAAAATCGTAAATATAGATATGAACTTTTTAAGTATTTTCGTACTCATCCCCTTGCTGATGCTTCTCGGTCTCTGGCTCAGCCGTAACATCGCACAGATACGTGCGGTGATGGTAGCCGGAGCTTCTGCCCTGCTTCTATCAGCTATCGGACTTACCATTATTTATCTGCAAACCCGTCATGGCGGTGCAACGGATGAAATGTTGTTCCGTGCAGAAACAGTTTGGTATCCGGCACTTAATATCCACTATTCCGTAGGTGTAGACGGTATATCGGTAGCCATGTTGCTACTCTCGGCTATCATCGTATTTACCGGCACATTTGCCTCTTGGCGGTTGCAACCGTTGACTAAAGAATACTTCCTTTGGTTCACACTGCTTTCCATGGGAGTATTCGGTTTCTTTATTTCCACCGATTTGTTCACGATGTTCATGTTCTACGAAGTAGCTCTCATCCCTATGTATCTGCTTATCGGCGTATGGGGTTCGGGACGTAAGGAATATTCCGCCATGAAGCTGACACTGATGTTGATGGGTGGTTCCGCCTTTCTGCTCATCGGTATACTGGGTATTTACTACGGCAGCGGCGGTACCACAATGAACCTGTTGGAAATAGCCAAACTTCACAATATCCCCATCGAGCAACAACGCATCTGGTTTCCGCTCACCTTCCTCGGTTTTGGTGTACTGGGCGCCTTATTTCCATTCCACACATGGAGCCCCGACGGTCATGCCTCCGCACCTACTGCGGTATCTATGCTCCATGCCGGTGTACTGATGAAGCTGGGAGGTTACGGATGTTTCCGCATCGCTATGTATCTGATGCCCGAAGCTACACAAGAATTAGGTTGGATATTTCTAATTCTTACAGGTATCTCCGTAGTTTATGGTGCATTCTCGGCTTGTGTACAGACGGACTTGAAATACATTAACGCCTACTCTTCAGTATCACACTGTGGACTGGTACTCTTCGCCATCCTGATGATGAACCAAACGGCCGCCACGGGTGCCGTACTGCAAATGCTCAGCCACGGATTGATGACCGCCTTGTTTTTTGCCCTTATCGGTATGATTTACGGCCGTACCCATACGCGTGATGTTCGCGAACTTAGTGGTCTGATGAAGATCATGCCTTTCCTGGCTGTCTGTTACGTTATCGCCGGTCTTGCCAACCTCGGTTTGCCGGGACTCAGCGGTTTCGTTGCCGAAATGACCATTTTCAACGGTGCCTTTCAACATCCCGATATATTCCACCGCACATGGACCATCATCGCTTGTACAAGTATCGTCATTACTGCTGTCTATATTCTCCGCCTTGTCGGTAAAATTCTTTACGGTACTTGTACCAATAAGCATCACTTGACTCTGACTGATGCCACATGGGATGAACGTACAGCCGTCATCATCCTTATCGCCTGCGTTGCCGGTCTCGGTCTTGCTCCATTATGGATCAGCCGGATGATTGGAGAAAGTGTATTGCCAGTAACCAATTTATTTCAATTGTAAATCGTCAAATCGTAAATAAAACAACATGGATTATTCCCAATTCCTATTGATGAAAGAAGAGTTATCGCTGATATTGGTCATCATCATACTCTTCGTAGCCGACCTCTTTATGAGTCCGGATGCGCACAAAAACAATGGTAAGCCGGTATTGAACACAATGCTCCCCGTTGCACTGCTCGCCATCCATACTCTTATTACCATCGTCCCCGGTCCGGTGGAAGATGCATTCGGCGGCATGTATCACAACACCCCGATACAAAGTATTGTAAAATCCATCCTCAGCGTAGGTACACTTATAGTTTTCCTGATGGCACACGAATGGATGCGCCGTCCCGATACCGCCATTAAACAAGGTGAGTTCTATGTGTTGACACTCTCTACACTATTGGGTATGTACTTCATGATTTCCGCCGGACACTTCCTGATGTTCTTCATCGGACTGGAAATGGCAAGTATCCCGATGGCAGCGCTCGTAGCCTTCGATAAATATCGCCATCACTCTGCCGAAGCAGGTGCTAAGTATATACTTACCGCGCTGTTTTCAAGCGGTCTGTTACTATATGGACTTTCATTGATTTACGGAACAGTAGGTACACTCTATTTTGCTGATATACCTGCCCATATCGATGGCAATCCCATGCAGATTATGGCATTCGTATTTTTCTTCTCGGGAATGGGTTTCAAAATTTCTCTTGTTCCCTTCCACCTCTGGACGGCAGATGTTTACGAAGGAGCTCCCAGTACAGTTACAGCTTATTTAAGTGTAATCTCCAAAGGTTCCGCCGCTTTCGTGCTGATGACTATCTTGTTCAAAGTATTCGCCCCGATGGTAGATCAATGGCAAGAAGTGCTCTATTGGGTAATCATTGTCTCCATCACACTTGCCAACCTCTTTGCGCTGAGGCAAGAAAACCTGAAACGATTGATGGCATTCTCCAGTATCTCACAAGCCGGATACATCATGTTGGGTGTCATCAGTGGCACTTCGCAAGGTATGGCTTCGTTGGTTTACTACGTATTGATTTATCTGTTTGCCAATCTGGCAGTGTTCACCGTAATCACCATTGTTGCCCTGCGTGTGGATAAATTCACGTTGGAAGATTATAACGGACTGTACAACACCAACCCTAAGCTGGCATTCCTCATGACACTGGCACTGTTCTCACTGGCAGGCATCCCGCCGTTCGCAGGTTTCTTCTCAAAGTTCTTTATCTTTGCGGCTGCTTTCCACAGCGGTTTCCATCTATTGGTGTTCATTGCTTTAATCAATACAATATTATCACTTTATTACTATTTGAAGATAGTAAAAGCAATGTATATCAACAAAAGTGATGAACCGATTGCCACTTTCCGCAGTGACAACTACACCCGTGCCAGTCTCGCTATCTGTACACTGGGTATTGTAGTACTAAGCATTGCCAGTGTGGTATATCAATCCATCGACAAATTCTCATTCGGGATGTAGTCAAACCATTTTTTATAGGGACAAGGCGGATAAATCATTTCCTGATTTTATCCGCCTTGTCCTTTTACGCCCCTCCTATGTTATAAATTATTGTCTTACAGTACAGAATAACAAGATAATTGCTTATCTTGCGCCATTAAACTAAAAACATTGTAAAACATGAAGTTATCCGAAGAAGAGATAGCAATATTACAAAAGTCTATTTCAATGGCTCGTTTAGGCTGGTGGGAAGCCGATTTCTATGAAGGAGTATATTACTGTTCCGATTTCCTGATAGATTTATTTAACCTGCAAGAAAACACTATCTCTTTTGAAGACTTCGGAAACCTTATATGCGAAGAATATAGAGATAGAATACGTGCCGAGTTCCGTACATTCAAAATGATGGATATCTATGAACAAGTTTTTCCAATGCAGACCAGGTACGGTGTCATGTGGGTCAGTACCAAAGTCGGAGAAAAAAGGGTAACAGAAGAAGGGCACCCCCTTGTTTTCGGTACTCTGCAATGCATTTCCCGCCAACGCATGAATGCCTCCGAACAAACAGTCAACCGACTGAATAACCTTCTTTATCAACTCAATGGCATCTCACGTTCTTTATTAAGCTTCCTCCATTCAGACAATACAACGGAGGTCATCAATAAAATCCTGAGTGATGTACTTCATTATTTCCACGGCGATCGTACTTATATCGTCGAATTCGATCAGACAAGCAGTATACAACATTGTACATACGAGATATTATCACCCGATCTGCCTGTGATATGGAAAGGGCAATCTAAAATCCTAAGAGATAATATCTGGTGGAACAAACAAATTCTTTCTGGTAATCCTATTATATTCTTTGATACCAATGAAATACCAGAAGAAGCTTACGAAGACAAACAAATTCTCACAAGAATCGGAGTAAAGTCGGTTATGGCAGTACCGGTAAATACCAAGAAAGGTATTCGGGGATATATCAGTATCGAAACTATCCGAGAATTCCGTGAATGGAACAATGAAGATTATTTGTGGTTCTCCTCTCTTGCCAATATCATCAGCATCTGTATGGAGCTACGAAAGGCTGAAGAAATAGCCAGTCTGGAAAAGAAATATTTCCATGATATCTATCAAAACATTCCGGTAGGCATCGAACTCTATAACCGTAATGGCATATTACTCGATATCAATGAAAAAGACCTGGAAATATTCGGATTGAAAAGTAAAGAAGATATAGTAGGAACCAATATGTACGACAATCCTATTATGTCTGAAGAGTGGAAAGATATGCTGAAGCAGGGAAAAGCAATGGACTATTCCCTCAAATACGATTTTAACCAAATCGGTGATTTTTACAAAACAACCCGTAAAGGGAGTATAGACCTGACAACTAAAGCTATTCCGATGTTTAATCATGCCGGTAAACTGGAGAATATCCTGGTTGCCAATATAGACAATACGGAAACAAACAATGCATACGTCAAGATACAGGAATTTGAAGAGAACTTTATGTTGATAGGCGATTATGCCAAAGTAGGTTATGCTCGCTTCAATGCAATGACAAGAGAAGGATATGCCATGAACAGTTGGTATCGGAATATAGGAGAAAAGGAAGGTACTCCGTTAACACAGATCATCAGAATACATTCCCATTTCCACCCCGAAGACCGGAAAATTATACAGGCTTTTTTCAACAAGGTACTAAACGGGGAAAGTACTCACCTGCAACACGACGTACGTATCTTACGCGAAGACGGGCATTATACCTGGACATGTATAAATGTCATGGTTAGAGACTTCCGGCCGGAAGATGGGTTGATTGATACGACTTGCGTAAACTATGATATCACGGAATTAAAGGAAACCGAATTCAAGTTGATAGAAGCCAAAGATAAAGCTGAAGAGTCAGATCGCCTAAAATCAGCCTTCCTCGCCAATATGAGTCATGAGATACGTACACCGTTGAACGCCATTGTCGGTTTCTCAAGCATGCTGGTAGAATCGGAAGACAAAACGGAAAGACAGGAGTACCAAAGTATCATTGAGGAAAACAATGATTTACTGTTGCAACTGATCTCCGACATTCTGGACTTGTCCAAAATAGAAGCCGGTACTTTTAACTTTGTAACTGGTGAGATTGACGTCAATCAGATGTGCCATGAAATTATCAACTCCCTGCAACTAAAAGTCTCCTCACAAGTAGAACTACGTTTTGAGGAGCATTTACCCCGATGTATCATCGTTGCAGACAAAAATCGCTTGACACAGGTCATTACCAATTTCATTAATAATGCCATCAAGTTTACTTCCGAGGGTAGCATTTCCCTCGGTTATCAGGAAGTAGACGACAATTATCTGAAATTCTATGTACGCGACACAGGTATTGGAATTCCTGCTGATAAAATCAATCAGATCTTCGATCGCTTCATCAAACTAAATACCTTTGTGCATGGTACAGGTTTAGGGTTGCCTATCAGCAAAAGCATCATAATGCAGATGAAAGGACAGATAGGAGTAGATTCTGTAGAAGGAAAAGGTTCGTGTTTCTGGTTTACCATTCCTAAGCAATAAGCTTACGTTATCGGTAGTATGAACCAAAAGCAAGACCCTTTGCCCGGTTCACTGTCTATACCAATCGTACCTCCCATTTGTTTAATGATACTCTTACTGATAGGCAACCCTAAACCTGTACCATGCACAAAAGAGTTCAATTTGACAAAACGTTCAAAAATCTCAGCCTGCTTCTCTTTTTCAATGCCAATACCCGTATCAGATACGTAAAAACGCAAATGGCTTTCGTCAATTTGATCGTAACCGATGCAGATGCTACCCTCGGAAGTAAACTTGATGGCATTATTCACAAAATTAGAAATAACCTGGTTCAGGCGGTTACGGTCACTTATAATCGTACACTCCGGCAAATGGCGTTCAAAAATCAGTTCCACTCCCGGCTTAATTTTCATCTTCATAACACGCACAATGTCCTCGCACAACAGGTTTACATCCAATTCCTTCTCTACAAAATCGAAAGTACCGGCTTCTATTTTGGACAAGTCCAGAATGTCGGAGATCAGTTGCAACAGTAAATCATTGTTTTCCTCTACTATCGCCATGTATTGTTTCCTTTCTTCGACATCCTCTTCAGTCACCAATAGGCTTGAGAAACCGACAATAGCATTCAACGGTGTACGTATCTCATGGCTCATATTGGCAAGAAAAGCACTCTTCAACCGGTCTGCCGTCTCAGCTCTTTCCTTGGCTTCCGTCAGTTTGGCGGCAGTTTCTTTTAATTCTGTAATATCATAGTTTACACCGATCAATTCAATGATACCATTCTCCGGCTCAAAAAGATTAACTACGACATTGGTACGCACCCAGTTCCATTCATTTTTAGTACCCGGACGTAAAACACGCATTTCTCCTCTAAAGTCTTTTGCCTCACCGATACGGGCTTTCCGGAAAAAATCCAGCATACTCCTCCTGTCATCCGGATGCATCATGGCATACACCCCGACTACATCCGCCAACGGAGTCTGTTCATCTTCTCCCATATTCTTATACCATTGTTTGATGGCATATCCTTTTCTATCCAATAAGTTCAATTTGGCGTACCCCACCTTGGCATAATCAGAAATAAGCAGAAAGAAATTTTCAAAGTCACAGATACGGCTCAGCGCATCCATACGTTCCGTGTTATCAATGTTAATCATTGCGTATCCGGTGAAATTACCTTTGCTATCGTATATCTTGCTGATCTTAGTATACAAGTTTATTACATTCCTTCTGGTGGATGAATAATATTCGTCAAGTCTATCAAAAGAATAATCCAGACGGAAATCGACCACATCCTCGGTACGTATCCGCTCTATCAGGTGGGAAGATAAATTAGGATTAGAGAACAGATCAATGCCTATAACCTCCGATTTATTCTCAAGTCCGAATATTTCCATATCCTTATTGTTGATATCCACCAAAATCCCGTTTCTATCATAGATTTCAACACCGGCAGGTATATTGGCAAATATATTCTTAAACAATTTCTCACTATGGTCCAATGCTTGATGAGCCTGTGCAGCTTCGGTAGTATCCAAAAATAATGCTACGACTTCATCTTTTTCAGGTGAATATATTACAACATGACAACTCTTCCCGGTACGTTCAAAACCCATGTCCTCTTCTTTATAAGAGCCGTTCGCCAATATATCCAACAGATAGTTCAGCATTTGAGTAGTATCTTTATAGAAATAAGAGGCTGCCTTTCCTACAAATTCCGACATAGGTCTGCCCAATACGTCCGCAAAGTGCTGATTGGCATCTGTTATGAAATAATCACAAGGTTTATCCTGCGCATCCTTCAATATGGACAAACGTATGTATCCCAAAGGCATGTAACGGAACAAATTACTGAGAAAACTGCGTTCACGGACAGCGTCATCCTTATTCTTACGTAATTCGATACAAATACTCACAATGTTCGCCAAAGAACTCAACCATTGAAAATCTTCATTGGACCACATCATTGTACGGTCTACCAAATCAACTCCCATATATCCCCACACATGTTCATTAGCTACCAAAGGAGTAACCATCAACGATTTTATATTTTGTCCCGACAACACTTCAAACTCATTCCGCGCAGTTGCAGGTATTTGCCGCAGGGTTTCCAGGATGATAGGCTTTTTTGAGAGAATTTGAGAAGTCCACCAAGGAAGTCCCTCAGTAGGAAGTTGGTGAAGCATTTCCTGTTCGGGCAACACACCCGGTGCCACAACTTCATAGATACAATCTTGATATTGATAATTCTCATCATATTCGAAGATATAAACCCGCCCTCCATGAAAGAAGTCAAGAATATCCTTCAATATCTCGTAAATGCTGGAACTGACATCCTCGTCTTCGAGAAAACGAAACAGTGAATGTGAAATAGAATTTTGCCTGTACAACAAATCATTGATTCTACGCATGACATCATTCTCTAATTCATTGTCGGGAGCTTTCACACGCTGCAATATACCAAAAGCTTTCAATGTTCCATCCGGCATGCATTCTTTCTTACCCATACGCGAATTTACCCATATCACTCCTTCCGCTGAATGAATAGGAAAAGTCTGTTCATAGACTTCCAGATATGTAATCGAAAGAAACTCACGGCTGATACGCATCCTATAATCTTCGCGTATCATCTGTCCAAAATCAAAAAAGCTCAGTGTCTCCCCTCTCAAACCAAGCAAATCACAAACGTATTCGGAACAAAGATATTCCCTTTTCGAAAAATCAGCCTCCCACCATCCTATTCGTCCGAGGTTTGAAAGGCAACGAAAACGTTCACTGTCATCACGATAAGAATTAGTCATGTCTTTTAATTTGGTTTAACGTACAAAATTAAAGATAAAAGTATAATATGCAAGTTTTCAAACTCTTTTTTACTATTCTTTCCAATGAAGAGCAGGCGTAACAGGAGTGTAACGAATATGAAAATGAAACGTACAGTGTATGTATTACTTACGTAATAATATCACTTCATCTTTGCAACGAATAAAAAAAAAGAATGAAACCCAAAGACGTATTAATCAAGAAGCGTATTAAAAAGATGAGTAAAAAACTGGATTTAGGTAAGATTTTTTTTCTGATTTTACTCCTGCCCCTGTCTGCAATGACTGCCATGGCAGGTACCATCAAAGGAACCATTACCGACAAACAAACTAAAGAACCACTGACCGGAGCCACCGTACAGATATCAGGCAGCACACTGGGTGTGATAGCCGACATTGACGGCAATTATACATTGGACGTAAAAAATGGTACTTACACCATAGAGATACGATACATAGGTTACAAAAACATTCAAGTCACCAATATAAAGGTAGGCAAAGAAACTCTTATCCTGAACTTTGAGTTGGAGAACGATGCACAGGCACTGGGAGAAGTATCGGTAATAGCCCAAAAGAACTTGGAAGGTGAACGTGCCTTGCAAATGGAACGACAGAAGGCGACGCTTGCCATCGAGAACCTGGGAGCCAAAGAGATGAGCATCAAGGGGATCAGCAATGTGGAAGAAGGAGTAAAAAAGATAACAGGCATCTCCATTGCCAGTGCCGGACAACTGATTGTTCGCGGACTAGGCGACCGATATAGTACCACCACCCTGAACGGGCTTCCCATCGCCTCACCCAACCCGGACAACAAACTTATTCCACTCGACCTTTTCCCCTCGAGTACCGTACAGAACATCACCGTGAGTAAAGTATATGATGCCGGTGCCTTTGCCGACTATTCCGGAGCGCACATCGACATCAGCACCAAAGAGAATGTACCCGACAACTTCTTCACTATCAGTCTGAATACCGGAGGTAAATTCAATACGACAGGCAAGGACTTCTACCGTATGGACCGCGACGGCTCACTTTTCAGAAATCCGTCGATGGACCGGGCAGCCCTGGATATGAGCAGAACGGAATTCAATGAATACGTAAAGACCAAAGACATATTCAATACCTCGTTTGCCGTAAACAAGAAAACCTCCCTACCCGAACTGGGTGGAAACATCGGCCTTGGCAGGAACTTCAACATCAACAACCAAACATTGAGTGTCATCGCCTCCATCAGTGCAGGCAACGGGCACCAGACCATGAACAATGCGTTCTACAAAACCCTGGAAGCCAACGGAAACGCATTGGACAACTTCAGCTACAACGGTTATACAGACGAACTAAAGCTGGCAGCGTTAGGTTATCTGGGCTACACACTGCGTAAGCACGACCGTATCGGTTATACCTTCTTCTATGCCCGCAATGCCAGCGACACCTATCAACGCCGTGAGGGTAACGATGCCGAAGGCTACGAGTTGACCGGCAGTAACAACATCACCCACATCTATACTTTGCAAAACCACCAGTTGAACGGTTTACATAACTTTGGTGAACACGGGCAATGGGAACTGACTTGGGGAGGGTCTTACGGCAAAACCGGCAGTGAAGAACCCGATCGCCGCCAAGTGATGTATATCAGGAACAGTCAAGGTTCCCTCAGCTTATTCACACTGAACCAACAGGAAACCGCACGCTATTTCGGCGAGTTGAATGAAAAAGAATGGAATGCCAATCTCGGCCTGACATGGAAATGGAACGAACAGAACTCCGTAAAAGTAGGTTTCAACTATAAAGATAAGAACCGCGACTACGCAGGTACGCGCTTTTACTACGACGTAAGGAAACTGAAACCGGCCATTACGGATATTTATGATACGGACAGCTTCCTTAATCAGGAAAACATCGCCAACGGAAACATCAGTGTAGGACGCTACATGTATCCCTACGAGAGTTACAAAGCAGGTAATGATATTTACGCCGGATACCTGTCGACCGACTTCTACCCGATAGCAACCATGCTGGTAAACCTCGGAGTAAGGTACGAAATAAGTAAACAATGGGTAAAATATGCCACAGACGGAGGAGAGAAGTACTCCAAACGCCGTAACCTGGACAAGAACGATATCTTCCCCACCCTAAATCTGCGGTATGCCGTGAACGAAGGAAACAACATCCGTTTCTCCGTTTCACGTACCGTCACCCGTCCCTCATTCATCGAAATGGCACCGTTCCTCTATCAGGAATCCTACGGTTCGGCACAAATACGAGGTAATGCAGAGCTACAGAACGGATATAATCTCAACTTTGATTTGCGTTACGAACTCTTCAAGAAAAATGGTGACATGCTTTCCCTTACCGGTTATTTCAAATACTTGGACAAGCCGATAGAGCGCACCCAGATGCTTAACGGCGGCAGTACGATACACTCTTTCCACAATGCAGACAACGGTATGGCAGGTGGCGTAGAAGTGGAGTTCCGCAAACAGCTGGTACGAGACCTGCGGTTGGGTGCCAATGTCAGCTACATGTATACCAACGTAAAGTTACCCGAAAGTGGGGCCTATACCAACAAGGAACGTTCGCTGCAAGGCGCATCACCTATCCTGGTGAATGCCGACCTCACCTACTCTCCCCGCTTCGGCGAAGACCGGCTGCTGAATCTCGCTTTGTTATACAATCTTCAAGGCAGCCGCATCCATTCGGTAGGCATATCCGGCCTGGGCGACGTGAAACAACAAGCCGTGCACACGCTGAACTTTAATGCCGGTTACAACTTCAACAAACGTTTCAGCATCAGGGCACAGGTAAACGATCTGCTGAACCGCGATATCGTCTTCAAACAAGATGTACCGAAAACAGGGCAGAATATCGAAGTGGAACGCTACAAAAAAGGAACAAACTTTGAGATAGGGGTAAGTTATAATTTCTGAGATCTCTCCCCTGCTCTAATAAAAAAGTATAATCAATTATTACAAACCATTATTAACTAAACGAATTGAATTATGAAATCTTTAAATTTGAAATTGTATTCTTGGGCACTGGTAGCCGGAATGTTCTTCTTCACCGCATGTAGTGATAACGAAGATGATGGAAATCCTGACGGTAATGCAATCGAGAACGGTGCCACCCTGAAAGGTTCCACCACCTCGGACGTCACCCTGAAAGCCGGCAACTCCTACAAATTGAGCGGCGAGTATATCGTAGAGAACGGTGCGACGCTGAACATCGAAGAAGGTGTAACCATCACCGCCATCGGTGACGATGATATCGTAGACTATATCCTCATCAAACAAGGAGGCAAAATCAATGCGGTAGGTACGGCAGACAAGCCCATAGTGATGACCAGCGACCTAAAAGCTCCCGGCGCATGGGGCGGTATCCACATTTGCGGCAAAGCGCAAACCAACGTAGGTTCGGGAGTATCCGAAATCGGCGATGCGGTCTATGGTGGCGATAATGATACCGACAATTCAGGCATATTGAGATATGTACGTGTAGAATACAGCGGTTACGCTTTCAATCCCGAGAAAGAAGCCAACGGCATCACATTCTACGGGGTAGGTAGCGGCACCACTGTTGACCATTGTGAAGCCTACAAAGGTTCCGATGATGGTTTCGAGTTCTTCGGCGGCACTGTCAATATCAGCAACATGGTAGTAGTGAGCTGTAGTGACGACTCATACGACTGGACCGAAGGTTGGAGAGGTACGGGCACAAACCTCGTAGCCTATCAGGAACCGGAAGCCACATTAGGATACGACTGTGACTGCCTCATCGAAGCCGACAACTATGAGAACGACTTCACCGCCACTCCCATCGCGCACCCGACACTGAAAAACCTGATCCTTGTAGGCAACGGATCCACCGAAAACAAACGGGGTATCCGTCTACGCCGCGGTACTCAAGTCAACATTGACGGCGCCAAAGTCTGCGGCAAGAATAACGCCGTAACCCTGGAAAGCGACGAAACAGAAAATGCCTTGAAGAACGGGATTTCCAAACTAATAAACATGACGGTAGACTCCGAACTGAAAAGTGAAAAGAACATCTATACGAACGATGCTTTCGTTGCTGCCGGAAACACGATCGACACTTCACTGAAATATACTTCATTCAGTGACATCAAGGCTGAGTGCAACTGGATGGCGGGTAACTGGGTGAAATAAAATAGAAAGATATCCAAATTCTTCCTATCCAGGTCTTATTAAGGTAAAAAACAGCCTGCACAACTCCGGTCAATGTGCAGGTCGTTTTTTTATAGAAGCGATTAAACTCCCTTATCTTTCTTCTTCAGTTCCTTTTTCAAATCCTGCACCTGGAAACTGAACAAATCCAAATGTCGGTAAATACGCTGCATAAAGCCGCTTGCCGCCTTGAAGCAAATACGCGAAACACGTACCTTGTCTGCCGTACAGTCTTCTATCCGTTCTACAGGTTCGCTGGTAATGGCGGGAAAGAAGTTACCCAAACCCTTGATATTCACAGTACGGCCACTTGCCAGAAAATCGGCAATGATGTCTGGAAGCTGTATCAATACGGACTGTGCATCACCCGTTTGCAATGAACTCATCTCCGCAAGCCTTGCCGCAATTTCATCGTTGCTCACCGGTTCGGGTTGTAACACTTTCGATGCGGCATAGTAACGCACCACTTCTTTATCTCCACTCTTGTCCACTTTCTTGCGGACTACATAATTCATTGACATACAGATTTAAATCTTTAAGTTTATAAGATATTCTTACCCAACATTTGTGATATCAACATCGAATATCTGCGATATTACGACTGAATGCTTTCGACATTACGCCCGAGTACCTTAGACATTACGACTAAAAGCCTAAAACACCCGGATGTTGTACCCCAAAACATGGGGATGTTTTCACATAAAACACCCGGATGTTTTATCGTATAACATGGGGATGTTTTGGAAGAAAAGTTCCGGTAGTTATTATCTTTCGATATAGGGCTTAAAGATACTAAGTATAGATGAGAAAAGCAACAGATATATAAGCAGTTCCTTCAACTAAACACATCAAGAGAATGCCCTCTGAAAGTCTCTTCCTGACGGTGATTGGAATACCTGCAAATCAAATTCGGGAATGATGGCAAGTACATGGTCGAAGACATCGGCTTGTACACCTTCGTATGGCACCCAATCTTTGAGAGAACAGAAGAAGTAAAGCTCCATAGGGATACCGTGGTCGGTGGGTTGTAGTTGGCGTACCATGCAAGTAAGCTCCTGATTGACATCGGGGAGACTTTTCAGATAAGCGGTCAGATAGGCACGGAAGACACCCAAGTTGGTTTGGCGGCGACCGTTGACGAGGATAGAATTATCAATATGGTTCTTTTCATTATAGTCTGCAATAACTTGCTCAGTATGTTCTACGTAATCTTTCAAAAGACGGATTTTACGATACTTCGCCAACATCTCCGGAGTACAGAACTTGACACTCGTCATATCGATGTTGATGGAACGCTTTACACGCCGTCCTCCACTCTCACGCATACCGCGCCAGTTCTGGAAGGAGTCGCTCACAAGCAGATAAGGGGGAATAGTAACAATGGTGTTATCCCAATTACGCACTTTCACAGTGTTCAGGGTGACTTCTATTACCGTACCGTCCGCACCATACTTGGGCATTGCAATCCAGTCGCCTACTTTCAGCATATCGTTGGCGGAGAGCTGTACACCGGAAACAAAGCCCATGATGCTATCTTTAAATACCAACATCAGGATGGCTGCCGACGCACCCAAACCGGCAAGCAGTGAGACAGGCGATTTATTGATGAGGATACTCACGATGACGATAGCTCCTACAAACCATAGGATGACCTGAACAGTTTGGAGCATTCCCTTCAAAGGGCGGTCACGAAGCTGTTCCTTGGCACTATATACCGTATAAACGGCTTTCAGGAAAGAGTTTATGAAACTCAGGAAAGTTATGATAATATAAATGAGACAGATACGCTGGATAAAAGCCAGAGTAGCCGAACCCGCCTCCGCAAATGCTACGGGGACAAAGATATAAATGATAACGGGAGCTACCATGCGGCTGAGGTGTACCATCACTTTATGGTCGAATACGATATCGTCCCATGTAGCTTTAGTCTTCCGCACCAGATGCGCCACTATTTTCAATAAGATATGACGGCATACGGCATCTGCCAGAAACGCAATGACAAGTACCAGCGCAAATGCGATGAATTGGTCGAGGCTATCAGCCAAGGAAGGAGATATTCCCCAAGATATCAAAAGATTATCAATGCTCTGCAATATTTCCATAATTTTACCCTTCGTCTTCCCTAAAGGGGAAGAAAAAATAATTTCATTAAGTTGATATTCATCATTAATGTACTTATAGAAAATCTATTTAGTTGCACACTCAACTATCAATCCGTTTATGGAGTAATCCTCTTCTCCTACTCAGGGTACAGGAGGCAACTCTAAAAACTCACGTATATCTTCTTTCAACCACTGATATAGGTAAAGGTTCTTATAACCGCTGTTTTTTTTCAGCATCACGGCTACATTGACCTGGCTGTTTTCATAACCGGTCAGCTCGTTACGGAACTGCTCATTGTGTTCTGCCAGACGCTTGATTTCCTGTTCACGTTCACGGCGCAGTACGGTACAGACGGGAATTAAAATCTTCAGCACTACACAGTCCATGATGTGATGCCCCTGCATATAGAGATAAGTGGTATCTGGAGTCAGACCAAGACGTTCCAGTTCTTGCCCCATTTTCTTTATCGGATCGATATATCTCGGAAAACGGGCACGCATCTCGGATAATTTTGCCGATACTGTACGCTGCATCCGGTCCAAGGCACTGTAGGGATGCCGGATATTTATCTCTTGCAAACGGACATAGCTGTTGAAGTCGTACATGGGAAACGTGTGGGTATCGTGCAGGCGATAGAACCATACATTCCAAAGGAACAACGGATAGGCTATTTGGGAATAGCGTTTCAGGAAAGCGGGAAAGTCCAAAACAAAACGATCGTTCAGCGTAGCCTGCACACAAACCTCACGCAAACTTTCGGCAAAACAGTGAAAGTTTTCAATAGCATAACCGTAAGTCTGAAAGATATAAGGATTGCGGTTTATCTTGCGGGACATGTTAGTGGCACCTTGCAACAGAAAATCATAGTCACTGTCTACACAAGCGATCAAACTACGTCCCAGTTCGGCTGTATTCAGGGTATTCATCAGTACCATCTTCTTACCTTTGGCAAGGGAGGTGGCGGAAGGAAGCATTACCTGAAAATAGCGTTCTTCGTTTTCGAACTCGGATAGCAAGGTACGCCAGAAAGCAATGTCGTCATAACTCTCCACATACGCAACAATACGTCGGCGGGCTCTTTTGGGCGAAAGTTTGCGGGCGGCATCGAGGTAAGTGGAAGTAAGGTTGTGTCTTAAAGAAGTAGCCATCGTTCTATCGTTCTATCTCTGTTGAAATTTCTTCAACTTCCGTCACCGCATCCAGCCAACCTTCCATGATGACGGCAGGTGAGTGAGTGGTGAGGATAAGTTGCACATTGGGGTTCAGTTCGCGTATCATGCCGATAAGTTTCTGTTGCCACTCGATGTGAAGGGATGCCTCAGGCTCGTCCATGAAAAGTACACAATGGTCACCGTCACGTACCAGCACGGTTAGCAGAATTACCAACATCTGCTTTTCACCGGAAGAGAGCTTATAAGGCAAAAGACGTTCTCCGTCCTGATAAAAAACGATATCGTTGCTCTTCCGGTCTATCTTCTTGCGAGTATAGCTGAACAGTTCATCAATCAGGTCCTGAAATTTCCGTTTTGGGGCGGACAATGAAGGTGCCAGAGAACGCTGTTTTTCATCACCGCTGAGAAGTTCTATCATCTTGTTGCCAATGTTTACCTGATAGTCGAGATAACGACGCTGAAGCAGGTAGAGTTGCCAGTCCAATTCCGACTTCACATTGGGATCCGCCATACGGGCGGTAAAATCACCCATGATGAGAGGACGGTCATAACTACGGATTACGTCGTAAGGTATAAAAGTGGCTTCAGGATTATCGAAGAAAACACGAACACCGTTTTTTTCATCATTCTTCATTTCACCGGAAGTCTGTTCCAAATAGTTGACCGAACTGTTCAGGATAGTGGTTTTCCCCACTCCGTTGATACCGGAGAGTATGTTGACGTCCGGGCGGAGCTCCCAGGCGATGTTGTACCGATGCCACAGTCCGTGTATTTCGATACGTTTGATATAATTGGCTTGTACTTCCATGATTTCTTGCTTTAAATCAAGACAAATATAAAGAAAGGAATTGAGAAATTAGTTAACTTTGCGACGTTTTTCGCATTGGCACGATTAGCGCATCGTCATATTAGTAGATTATTGCATTATGAACAAGAATATACAAGGACACCTATTTGCCTTAACGGCTAATATATTATGGGGGTTGATGTCACCTATCGGTAAATCGGCATTGACAGAGTTCTCCGCATTGTCAGTCACCACTTTCCGTATGGTAGGTGCAGCCGCCTGTTTCTGGCTACTTTCGCTGTTTTGCAAACGAGAACAGGTAGATCACCGGGACATGTTGAAGATATTCTTCGCTTCTCTGTTCGCATTGGTTTTCAATCAAGGCGTTTTTATCTTCGGATTGTCCATGACTTCTCCTATCGATGCCTCTATCGTGACCACCACACTACCTATCGTCACTATGATAGTAGCTGCTATTTATCTAAAAGAGCCTGTTACCAATAAAAAAGTGTCAGGTATTTTTGTGGGAGCTATGGGAGCATTAATACTCATCATTAGCAGTCAGGGTGCCAATAGCAGTGATGGTAATATATTGGGTGACTTACTCTGCCTGATAGCACAAATCAGTTTCTCCATTTACCTGACTGTATTCAAAGGGTTATCGCAGAAATATTCCCCTATCACCCTGAATAAATGGATGTTTGTCTACGCTTCCATGTGCTATATTCCTTTTTCTTATCATGATATGACAGCTATCCAATGGAGTGGTATCTCTACAGCTGCACTGTTGCAAGTGGGCTATGTGGTAGTAGGTGGCAGTTTCCTGGCTTATATCTGTATCATGTCTGCGCAAAGGATGCTCCGCCCCACAGTGGTAAGCATGTACAACTATATGCAACCGATCGTAGCCTCAACAGTGGCAATTATGATAGGACTGGGAACGTTCAATCTTGAAAAAGGAATAGCAATCGCACTGGTGTTCCTTGGAGTATATATTGTAACACAGAGTAAGTCACGAAAAGACTTTGAAAAAGAGGGGAAAGAAGTGTGACTATCCCCTCAACTCCTCAAAATACGTATCCAGCAAGTTCTTGGCGGCAACAAAAGAGGTTAGATTGCCCTGCAATACCTGCTTTTCCTTATCACTCAACATCGTCTCAATCTTCCGATTATGATAGAAACTATCACGAAGCTGTTCGTTGATAGTCTCGTACATCCAGTATTTGCTTTGTTCATTCCGGCGATGCTCAAAATATCCATTGCCTTTCACGAAATCAATATACTGATATACCATATCCCAAACTTCTTTTACTCCGAGATTGAAGAAACCCGAATAGGTCAAGACTTGGGGAGTCCACCCACTCTCGGGAGCCGGAAAGAGATGGAGTGCATTGCGGAACTGGGTAGCCGCCAACTTGGCACGCTCCAAATTATCGCCATCGGCTTTATTGATAACAATGCCATCTGCCATCTCCATAATACCGCGCTTGATACCTTGGAGTTCGTCACCCGTACCTGCCAACTGGATAAGCAGGAAAAAATCCACCATTGAATGTACGGCAGTTTCACTCTGCCCCACACCAACCGTTTCTACAAATATCTTATCAAAACCGGCTGCTTCACAAAGCACAATCGTTTCACGCGTCTTACGAGCCACACCACCCAACGAACCTGCCGACGGGCTGGGACGAATAAATGATTTGGGATGTACGGAGAGTTTCTCCATACGGGTTTTATCGCCAAGGATACTTCCTTTGCTGCGCTCGCTACTGGGGTCGATGGCAAGAACCGCCAGTTTACCGTTATATTTCTCCAACACATGCAGACCAAAAACATCGATAGAAGTACTTTTACCCGCTCCCGGTACACCACTGATACCCACACGGATAGAGTTACCCGAATAAGGCAGACATTTTTCTATCACCTCCTGCGCTACCGCCTGATGTTCCGGTTTCACACTCTCCACCAACGTCACTGCCTGGCTCAATATGGTTACATCACCTTTCACAATACCGTCTACGTATTCTGCTACGGAAAGCTGACGCCGCGCCTTCCGCTTCAGATAAGGATTGACCGATGACGGTTGTTCAATGCCCGCATTGACAACCAAGCCTTTGTATGCTTCGTTATTTTCAGGATGTTCCATGTTTTTTTAATGTGCTAATATGATTAATATGCTAATGTGATTAATATGACAATATACTAATTGATTAATGCGCTAACAGACCTTTCTGATAATTCCGATTATCTACATTAGCATATTAGCACATTAACCACATTATCTCTTTATATTAATCTCGACTTTCGGTTGCATCGGATCGTTCGTTATCATCAACAAGCGCAAATGACGACGTTTTTTGCCAATATTCTTTTTCACCACATTCACACGAAGACGAGTACTTTCACCCGGTTGTAGCAGGCTCTTCTTCAAACTGACGCCCACGGCAGGATGGAACACCTGCAATTTTCTGATTTGCAATGGAGAGCGACCGGTATTAGTGAGAATAATATCCTGACGGGCCTTCGATTTCTTCGCTAAAACAGCACTCATATCAACATCTTTCGTGGACAACTGTATAGAAGGAGCATTCGTTTTTTCCGTAACCGTCATACCAGAGAAGTCAGGCAAGAGAATGGCAGACACAGGAATTTCATTTTCATCGCCTACTTTATCTCCGGCAAAGCGCGCCAAATAGACAGAAGTTTGCGTCAGACCGAGGTCAGTAAGTTTCTCAGAATCCAATGTAAGGGTAATAACACCTTTCTCACCTTTTTGCAAAACGTTGGGTTTTACTTCCATTTGCAGGTAAGGCGGCAAGTGCATAAGCACAGGTTCGTAAGGACGATCTGAAAGGTTCACCACCCCGATGTGGATAACCGGCTTGTCACCAGGCTGCACATCCGGAAAATCAAGGTTGTTCTTGTCAATACGAATTTGTCCGATGAGATACGGATGAGTCTTAGTATAATCCTTAATTTCTTGCACTACTTCTCCGGAAAACTTCAAATAAACCAAATGAGGTTCTGCATTGCTATAAATAGCCACAGATTTATGAAAATGTCCCAATGCTTCCGCATCAAAGGTCACATTGACCATTCCTTTTTCTCCAGGCGCTATAGGCGTTTTTGTCCATTGGGCAACGGAACAAGCACAATCCGGCTCTACCTCCGTGAGCACCAAAGGTTGATCACCCGTATTGGTGATGGTATATTGCACCGAGACCGGGTGCTTCCATTCAATCTGGCCGAAATTATGCATTTCGGTATTAGAGGTAAAACGTGGCTGTGCTGCGGCTGTCAAAGCCACAGCAGCCAACGTATATAGAGTAGTAAAGATACGTTTCATTTATTCTGTTTCTAAATTAGATGTACAAAAATAGATGTTTTAAATGAAAGTACCTAATAATTTAAGATTACTTGATTACTACCGTTCCTCCTGTAGAGTGCGAAGCATATTCCGGAGCGTACGCACACTGAATAGTGGCAAGTCCTGTTTCGTATGTTCCTCCACGAGCCACACGATAGCTATATTCCAGTACATGAACACCCTTGCCAAGCCGATCGAAGAAGAAATTCGTCGCGGCATCTTCCACCTCTACATAATAACTGAAGCCACTGTTCCAACGATAACCGGAAAGAGCGCCTATCGGTTCGAAACAAGCACCCCGCTGATCTTTCAACTGAACGAAGTCCATGGCACGATCCAGACGAATGGTTAAACGGGAGACGACTTTATCGCCAATGGATAAGTGAGCACTTTCTGTAATGGGTTGCAACGACTTCTGTCCGTCGGCAGCAACACGCTCTACAAACAAAGCCTTTTCTACGTTCAGTTCTCCGCCTTGTTGTTTCACGTCGGAAACAGGTGACAAATATTGCGCATAAACGGCTCCCCAAGCAATACCAGCATCACGTTTCTCTACAGTGATGGACTTAGCTTTCAATACCGGGTTCTCTTGGGTAAAGGTTTCCTTGATATATCCCAAACCGTGAACAGTAGTTTTAGTTGGTGATACTGTTTCCAGTACTTTATTACCTAAAGTGATACGCACATCCCCCTGATTATCGAGCAAGTTACTACCTTGGCAAAGCAACGCATAAACGGCATCGGCAGTGGCTACCGGAGAGTCCCAACTTGTAGCCTGCTTCTGTTTCAGCAGCCAAAGTTTCATTTCTTCTACCAAAGTTTCGTTACCACCTACCATCATCAAAGCTTCCATCACTTCGACATGAGTAGAAACCGGCAACATCCCCCAAGCATACGGATTCGCATAAAAAGCGAAGTGCGCACCCATTTCATCGGTCTGTACCAGATGTTCCTTGATAGAAGCGATAAATTCATTGGCAGCAGCCTTGCGACCGGTCTTGAGCAGAATGATGGCAGATTGTGCCTTACGTGCCATTGTTCCGTTTTCAAGATTACGGGCTATCTTGGAAAGGAAGTATCGATAGGCCACTTCATTACGGGCTGGTACCTTTTCACCACTGATGGCGATCAAGTAAAGATAACGCATAGCGGCATCTGATATTGTCGTAATCTTGGCTCCGTTTTTCTCAGCCTTAAGAATAGTATGGTATTCATCCAAAGCTTCCTGATGCAGATAACCGAAAGCATTTTGCAATAAACCGGCGGCATCGGCAGAAAGGGCTTCTTTCGTCAGTAACGGAAGGTGTACCAGCAACTCGGTAACATAAGCAGTAATGTATCGACTGCCTGGCATTCCCTTGTACCAGCTCCATGCACCGTCTTCTCCCTGCAAATCTTTCAATTTGGTAAATGCAGCCAAATTGCGATTATTCAATTGGTTCACATCGAACAAAGTGGCTATGCGTGCCTGCTGTTCGGCTTCAGTGGCAGCTTCCATCAACCAAGGAGATTCATCAAGCAAAATATTTTTCACACTCTGGTTTTTCTGTAATTGGCTGAGGAAAGTTTCCTTTGTTCCACCTGCCAGTCTCCAACTATCGAATACGGCTTTAATGCGCGGCTGGCTATTGGCAATGAAACCTGCCAGACTGTTGGCATAGAAAGCAGTAGCCCAAGAAATAGCATTATCCGTGGTAGGCTGGCTCAATACCGGAAGGGCTTGCACGGCATACCAAGCAGGATTTCCGGTAAATTCCACCGTCAGACGGCGGTCGGTAGCCGTACGGTTATTACCGTTGAACAAACTGTCAAGGGAGAAGGTACGGGTTTCTTCGCCCCGAACAGGCATTGCCAAAGTTTCGGTTATAAATTCCTTATTGCTCAATACCGGCAACAAGTGTTGTTCACCATCACTGAACGTACCTCCATCGGCAACCATACGTACACCTAATAAATCATAACGGTCGGTCACGTCGAAGCGGAAGTCAACGGAAGTTGTCTTTCCGGCTTCTACGACAAACTTCTGTCGTTGAGTAGAAATAACCTTCTCATTTATCGGATTGAAAAATGTAAGTGTAGCTGTACCCTTCACTTCTTTATTTGCCATATTGGAGATAGTTGCGGCAATCTGTGTCTTATCGCCTACACGGACGAAGCGAGGCATATTGGGCATCAACATAAATTCTTTGGCTGTTACGGCAGTACCATCAAGCATTCCCGTCATCATATCCTTTGTATGAGAATATCCACGGAAGTTCCAACGAGTCAGGCTTTGCGGCATGGTGAAAGAGAAAGCTATCTCTCCCTGCTCGTTGGTGAGCAGTTGCGGATAGAAGAAAGCAGTCTCGGCAAAGTTGGTACGAAGTTCTGCCATAGGCTGCAAGGTTTCACCGCCTATAGGAATTAATTCCTCTTCAAAAACGACATCCTCTACTGTATCAGAAGACTCAACCGGTACATATTTCACTTCAACAGCTTGTCCGACTTCTTCGGCTGAAGCCATTGAATTACTGATACCACGTACTCTGAGAGCACCAGTCATAGACTTATTTCGAGTGACCCCATAAGCCATTACTGGAGGCTCTTGAAGCAAAGCTTCGTCATCGACGATTTGTAGCAACTCAACGACTCCATTAAAGGGAAATATGAAATAGTCGAAATGCCAAGCCGGTACTTTCCAAGCGTTCAAAGGAAAATAGAATGAGAAATAATTCGTATCATACCTGCTGGCATTACGATAGACGCCATACTGATTATCTGGATAATAAACACGTAAAAATTGATTTTGACTATAAATCTTATCCAAAGAGGCATCGTACATCGTTGCCAACATTTCTGCTGCAGCAGGTGTACCTTGCGGTGTCTTTATAACAAGTCTCCATTCCTCTTTCTGTCCGGGGCGCAAACGGTCACGGAATACTTCCCATTTCATGTCGAGCGTATGGTTGGGCTGACGTTTTTTCAAAAAGACTTGTTCACTATACATTTCTCCACCCTTCACGAAACTAAAAAGAACGGTTATCCCTTTACCATATTTCTCCTGATAGGGAATTTCCATACGGAAGATTGTATCACTCAACTGCATGGTACGGGATTCAATACGTTTTTGTTCACAGAAGATATCCATCAACATATATACATCCTTATAAGAAGTACCAATAAGGAAAGATGCCGGATACCGGGCATCAAACTCTTCATTTTCTTTAAAATAGAACAGTTCGGTAAATGCAGCCGGACGTTTATCGTTCTTTGAGAACAGCAAAAAGCCGGAACTGCCATACTCTCCATTATTTTCTTCACGTCCCAAACTGTCACAGACAGAAAGTTCCAAACGATAGTTTCCCGAAGGCAACTTACTCCAAGCAGAAAAATCTTGTTGCACATTGGCATTGAACTTACCTTCAAGTACAGGTTGTTTTATATCCTTATCCGCCTTTACATTCTTTTTGGTTTTAATCAGCACTACACCATTCACACCACGGCTTCCATAACCAACAGTCGCAGAATCGCCTTTTAAAACCGTTATAGATTCTACATCCGTAGGGTTCAGTTTACTGATGTCTCCAACGACTACATCATCTACCACATGGAGAGGGCGATTTTCTACCGGCTCTTTCATAAATCGATTTATATCCTCCACAGAATATAAATGATAAATTCCTTTAATATTCTGAGGGATATTCATTATGTTAGTTACGCCGAAGGTGAATGACAGGTTATCTTCTTTACAAATAGCCCGAGGCAAACGGACATCAAATGAGTAAGCCTTGGGACCTGCCAATAAATTATAATCGGCAGTTTGTGTTTCACCGGCCTCATCGGTCACAACCGCTTCAACAGTATAAGTATAGACATGACCGTATCTGTCGATATTTCCATCCGCCTCCTCAGCATTCAAAGTCAAAGGAATGGAGAAATTACCGTTAGCATCCAACTTTAGAGTATCTGCCAATAATGCTTTATCCGTATTATTCCAATAAAAAGGTCGCGGATTACGCCGTTTTACCGTATAAACCAACGGTACATCCTGTACCGACACTCCATTAAACGATTTGACATTCCCCTTCAATATTACTTTCTCACCTAAACGATAAGCCTCAGAAACCGGAATGAAAGTGATTTCGAATGTAGGACGTTTATATTCTTCCACTCTGAAAGAAACATTGGAGCGCAGTTCTTTAGTCTGTACAGTGAATATCCCGCTCAGGCACGCAGAAGGGAGTACAAACTCAGCTGTAAATGAACCGAAATCATTCGTGTGTACTTTCTTAGTGGCAAGTTCTTTGTGGTTGGTATCCAACAGAGCAATTTCATAGTCGGCTCCTGCCAATACGTGGGCGCTATCACTGTTTTGTTTATATGCTATACCTTTCACATATACAATTTGCCCGGGACGATAAAGCGAACGGTCAGTCAACAGGGTAACCTGTTGCCAATCAGCATCCTTATCACCAATGTATCCAGAACCCATATAGACAGACTGAGGCATCATCGCTGTATCTTTCCCCTTACGTGCTACATAACTACGGATACCATGTTGCCAAGGTACTACAGCTTTACCTCCGGCATCCGTTACCACCTCTGCCAACAGCTTACGATTTCGTTCACTGTAAGTAGAATAAAAACTCACCTTTGTATCTGCAATCGGTTGTCCGTTACGAGCATCCAGTGCAGTGATTTCCATACGACCATCGCCCAAATTCAAAGTTAGTACTTTAAAGCGGGTAGATACCAGAAACTTATCCTCTGTCCGGGTAGTCGCAACATCGGGTACTACCTGAAGTATATAAACCCCTGTTTCTTGAGGTATCATAAACTTGAAGACTGTATCTGAAGAGAGATAAGGTATATCCTCAGGCAATTTATCCTTACCCGGTAACGGTCGTAAATCAAAGTGCCTGGAAGAAAGCTTCCGGGTATATCTTTTATAAGTATCCTTGTTTATACTCTGTTCCATCTGGGGAACTTCACTCAAAGTAGTGGCGTATATATTCAAAGTAAATCCTGTCAAATTGCGATACTGCAACCTCATGTCTACAGAATCACCGGGATAACCACTCCCGTCCGTAGTCAAAGTAAGTTGAGGTTGTAACAATCCTTCGCGAATATTCTTCAACTCATTGATACGCTTATAGGTAGGATAGCGTTTCAACCCTTCATCACAGACTTTCAGTGCCTGGGCAATATGCTCCACACCCGGATTGCGCAAATAAACGGCTTTATTGATATAAGTTTCGGCACAAACCTCACGTGAACCGTATTCTCTTATCAACCCATCCAAAGCCTCAAGATATTCTTGACTAACCTTTTTCTGACTCATTCGAAAGGTTGGATAAGGTTGCTGATTAATGCCATTGGTCAACTTCCAATCCCAATAATCAAGGGAACAGAGTAATACAGCATCTTCTGAATCGACACGATGCCGATAGGCATTTATCATATTTTGATAAGTATCTCCGATACGAATCTGCATCAGAGAATCCACATTGAAACCATCCAGTTTCTGATAGGTAATAATGGCACGTCTTGCCAATAGATGATACATATCATGCTGGTAGAAACGGCTACCGTCTTCCAATGTAACAAAAGGTACATAACTTCGTGAAGAAACGTCGAGTAAATTGATAGAATCCTGCAAGGATGCACAATTGTGCTCGTCAATCTTGGCTACAAATTGAGTAATTGTCCACTCACGGATATCCGCAGGTATTTCGTTTATATCCAAAGCAATACGGTTCATCAAGACAGCACGGTTACTTTGCATATAATCGGCATACTCACGTGCCAACAGTGAATGCAAGATGGCTTTGTTCACCGGATTTTGTTCCGATTGCGCCCAAAATTCCATATTTTTCAGATTGGCGTAAAGGCTATCCGGAGTCAGTTTCTCCTGATAGGTGTCCCGGTAAATAGTAGCTTTCAGCATTTGTGGAGCATTCTTCTCCTTTTCTGCCTTTTGATAGATTTCACCCGTCAATTTTATTACGGTCTGAGGCAGGCTCTTCTTTTGAGCCTGTTCCACTTGTTTCCATAACTTGTCATACGACTGCGCATGTAATGCTGACAGCCCCAAACCTATTAATAGTAAAAACAGGGTACATTTTTTTTGAAATCTCTTCATGGTTATTCTATTGTTAAGTTTTTATTTATTCTTGAAAGCAGTGGACAATCTTCATTAAAGATATTCATTATAAGGTAAATAACAAAAATAACAAATTACTGCTTATATTGTGCTACCTTTTAAATAAAAATATAAAAAATGAGGGATACAATTCCAAAGAACGTATCCCCCACTCTTCTATTAAGTTAGTGTACTCAGTTTGAATAGCTATAATACTTCATAGCTTCAATCCAGTTCTCTCCCATTCTGGTGAGAACGTGTTTAAATGAATTCACAATTTTCTTTTTCATACTCTCAAAAAATTAAACTAATACCTGAAAACTAATTTTTCTCATTTATTGATGGTGTATCCCATCATCAACATTTCATTCCTTCCTACTTCGGCAAGAATGCGTCTAAATGAATTTACAATCTTTTTTTTCATTTTGTTATCCTCCTAAAATCAATCTTGTTACTCTTAAATGTAACCTATTACCTATTGTTTCTATGTTTTACAACACAAAATTAAAGTCTTTGTTCAAAATGGCAAGCACTTTCAAACAGAAAAACATGTTATACAACATATTTCTTGATGTAAATCAATTTTTCAACAATAGAAAAAGGAGCAAGATACCTTAAGACATCTTACTCCTTTTTCTATATTCCTATTTGATTAGGTATCGTTTCCGGTTATTTTTTCGGAGTCTGTTCCAATGTTGCCATCAGGAAATCATAAAACTTCGGTACAGACGGAATATACGCACGTTCGTCGGGTGAATGGGGTGAACGCAAGGTAGGACCAAAAGAGATCATATCAAGTCCCGGACAGTTGGCACCGATAATACCACATTCCAAACCTGCATGTATCACTTTCACTGCAGGTTCTACTCCAAATTGCTGTTTGTAGGAAAGCTTCATGCTTAATAAGAATAATATAATAATATAGGATTCATATCTTCCGAAAAGTTCAATTGTACTTTGGAAGACGGAGAAAGATAACCTTCTTCAAAGTATTCTTTTAGTATTGGCATTTCATACGAATTCAAAAAATAATAGTCTCCTTTAAAATCTGAACTTCCCCAACGTTGTTGTAACAAAATATTATTCTCCTTATTGAACAATAAGTCATTCAATAAAAGATTGATTTTTCTAATGTTTGTTTGATTATGATTGGCAAGTAAGGTGTACATGACGTTACCTTGCATGTAGCGTATGTGAAATAAATTAGAACGAATGATACAACAATTCATGTTGTAAATCTTATCAGCAGCAATAAGTTCTTGAAATCCGGCCTTTTCAATCTGCTGTATTGTTTGTCGATTAATCAAATTTTTGCTTTTAATGGAAAAAACTGGAGAAATTTGATCCTTTTTTACTTCAAAAATAACATTAGAAAATAGAGGGATAAAATAAAATCCATTATGGTCGGCCGGATAAAAAGGAGATGTACCACTAAATTGATTCCATCCTAAATTCCACTTTTCACTATCTAAAAAGAAATCTTCCCTATACTGCTCAGACAAGTCTATCTTTCTGAGTAAGTATTTTTTTCCTCCTTGTTTTTTAGCATATAAATCTGTAAATAAGCATTGACTGTTATATTGCAAATGGCGGCTTATATAATTTTCATTATTCAATCTGGTAGATCCTATAAAATTTCCCGTTAAAAGATTGTAAGTATAGATAGCTTGAGCTCGAAATTCTAATGCATATATATATCCTCGGTCATAGTCGATAGTGAAATCTGAAATATCTGTATATTCTCCAAGCCCTCCGCCTTTATTCCCTATTTTTCGCAAAAAAAGACCCTCATTATTGAACATATATAACTGTTGCGTCTTATCCAGTACGTAAATGAAGTTATTGGATACTTGCATTTTAACTATATCAGAGAGTACTATTTCCGAATTATCTAACGGAATAACTTTGACTGACTTATAAATAGCTGACAACCACGTTTTTTCCTCTGAAACGATAGTGTCTATATCTAACGTATTATTGTCTATGTAATATTCTTCTTTTGCACCACACGAGCACAAAAGAAGTAATATTAATAGAAAGAATGTATAAGATTTCATAATATTTTAAAAACAAGTACCTATGGAATTAAAAACTTCTGTTCCAGTCAACTCTCTATCACAATTATAATAATTTACTTCTTGTCGTGGACTGCAAGATGTCCCTCTTCCATTGTCACATCCATATGTATGAACAAAACTACCAACTAACGATAAATTACCACATTGCTCCATAGCACCTGTGGTACATCCCAAATAAATAGTACAATCGTACTCTTCAAATTCATAATCTGCTAAAGCTTCAATATTAGCTTCTATTAAACCGGGGATTTTATTACTCTGATGAGATATATAAATCCCATACCCTGCTATTAAAACAATAATAGTTATCCCTAAAAATTTTGCATGTAGTGATTTCATGTCTTTCTGTATTAAATTGTTTTATACAAAAAAAAAATACATTTTCTTTAATATCACAAGCAAAGACCAGTATTATTATTATTTATTAACATTCAGTATTCTCAAAGGTCACATTAATATTTTTCATACGAATTATCTACTAAATATTTCAAAAGAAATAATATTGACGTAGAAAAAAACAGAAAGGGCTTACTATAATTTCAAAAAATGTAGTAAGCCCTGTTAAGGTCATGTCAATTCTTTATTCTTATATATACTGATATTACTTTTCAGGGGTCTGTTCCAATGTGGCCACCAGGAAATCATAAAACTTCGATACCGACGGAATATATGCACGTTCATCGGGTGAATGGGGCGAGCGCAATGTAGGTCCGAAGGAAATCATATCGAGTCCCGGACAATTGGCACCGATGATGCCACATTCCAAACCTGCATGAATTACTTTCACAGCAGGATCTACACCAAACTGTTGCTTGTAGGAAAGCTTCATGGCATGAAGAATGGGAGAATCCACATTAGGCTGCCAACCAGAATAAGCGCCACTCAACTCAACCTTCATACCTGCCATGGAGAAACAAGCCGTCAAGCTGTCACTCAGGAAGTCTTTCATCGTATCACAAGAACTACGCGCCAAGATGCGGACATCAGCCTTGCCATCGCCAATAATCACGATAGCCAGGTTGGAGGATGTTTCTACCGTATCGGGTACAGTAGGAATCATGCGCATCACACCGTTCTGGCAAGCCATCAATGCATTAATCAGATTGTCCTGGATTTCTTCGGGAACCACAGCCGTCGGCAGTTCAACCGTTTCCATTGTCAAAGTGATATCACTTTCAATCGGAGCATATTCTTCATTGAGTTGTGCTTCATATTCCTTGATATAGTCTTCCAACCCTTCGATGTCTTCGGGATTGAACACCAACACGGCATGTGCTTCGCGCGGAATGGCATTACGCATATTTCCACCTTCGAAACTTGCCAGTTGGCAGTCGAATTCCATCAACAAATCATGTACGACGCGCGTCAACAGTTTGTTTGCATTGCCGCGTCCCTGGTTTATTTCCAACCCGGAGTGTCCGCCGCGCAGCCCTTTCAAGGTCAGCTTGCGTGCCACGAAGTCGGTAGCCGGTGCCTCTTCCTTATATTCCAGTGTGGCAGTGATATCGATGCCGCCAGCACAGCCGATATACAGTTCGCCTTCATCTTCTGAATCGAGGTTCAGCAGGATTTCTCCTTTCAGCGTGCCCGGCTTCAAGCCGAATGCACCATACATGCCCGTTTCCTCGTCTTTGGTAATCAAAGCCTCCAAGGGTCCGTGTTTCAGGTCATTGGCTTCGAGCACTGCCATGATGGCTGCCACTCCCAAGCCGTCATCGGCGCCCAGCGTAGTGCCTTTGGCTTTCACCCAGTCGCCGTCAATATAAGTTTCGATGGGGTCTTTCGTGAAATCGTGAACGGTATCGTTGTTTTTTTGCGGCACCATATCCATGTGCGCCTGCAGGATAACGCCTTTGCGGTTTTCCATGCCCGGCGTGGCAGGCTTACGGATAATGACATTGCCCACTTCATCGACAAATGTCTCCAAACCCAGCCCTTTGCCGAAGTTTACCAGGAACTCGGTTATCTTTTCCATGTGTCCTGACGGACGGGGAATGCGGGTCAATGAATAAAAATGCTTCCACACATTCTGTGGAGCTAGCTGTAAGATTGTACTCATAATTCTAAAAAGTTAGTTTTCGCAAATATAACAGTTATTTTTCCAATCACGGCACTATACGCCGCATTTTTACCCCTCCTTACCCGACAATTGTCATAAAAGAGCTATAGAGATATCAACAAGAATATTCCAAAGTAGTTTATTTCGGACGGTTCAGCAACGAGAGATGCATCCAACCATAAATACCAAGAATAATAACCAATAACGTCTGAATACCATGTACAATCAATGCAAAAACTCCTGCATCCGTAGCATCTACACCATAGAGCATCATCATGGTGATGACGGCAAAATGCCAAGGACCAGCACCATTGGGAGTAGGAACAATCACCGCAAACGTTCCGCCTACAAACATTACTAGAGCAGCCCAAAAACTAAGGTGTGCCGTGAATTCAAAGCAATAGAAAGTGATATAGAAATGATAGAAATAACAACCCCATATTAATAAGGTATAAAGAAGAAAAAGAGGTATGTTCTTTACATTACGAAGCGACATTACTCCTTCCCACACATTCAGTACCACCCCTTTTACTTTTTCAAAAAAAGAAAGCATACGCAAGAGAAAATAAAGAAGTACCAACACACCTATAATGGAAAAGAGAACGACATAAAACCAGGGCGAAGTAACCAGGTGCATCAGAGAAGGGATTTTGGTTCCCGTCTCCTCAAAAAAACGAAAAAACACAGGCATCTGTATCAGAAAAGTGACACCCGTTATCAACAGAATACACAGTGTGTCAACCAACCGCTCCGTCACTACGGTCCCCAAAGATTTGGCAAAAGAAACATTATCATACTTGGCAAGTACGCCACAACGAGAAACTTCTCCTACACGTGGCAATATCAGATTGGTGGCATAGGAAAGGAAAATGGCATCTACGCAATCGCTCGTTTGAGGATAGGCATTCAACGGTTCCAAAGTCTGTTTCCAACGCCAACCGCGAAAAACATGACTCATCACTCCAAAAAACAATGAAAACAACATCCATCCCCAGTTTGTACCATGTAAAAGTACTTCTTTGGCATGCTCAAAGTCGAAATCACGATATATCCAGTAAAGGATAAAACCGCCCAAAAGAATGGGTAAAACGATTTTCAATGTCTTTTTTAGCAGTTTATTCATGCTACTTTCCTAAATTCTTCATTCTTCATTCTTCATTCTTCATCGAAAAGAATTACCTTTGCCATAAATAACGAAGATAGTCTACACTACAGTATAAAAAATAAGATCGCTTATTTTTCTTCTGCATCTGGTTTGTACTATCTTTGCGCTACAAAAGTAACGATTTACTTGATACATGAGATTAGTAAAGCCTAAAAAGTTTCTTGGCCAGCATTTCCTGAAAGACCTCAAAGTAGCACAGGACATAGCCGATACGGTAGATGCTTGCCCCGAGCTTCCAATCCTGGAAGTAGGTCCGGGTATGGGGGTATTGACACAATTTCTTTTACCTAAAGAACGCCAGGTGAAAGTTGTGGAAGTCGATTATGAGTCGGTGGCTTATCTGCGGGAAGCTTATCCACAACTAGAGGAAAACATCATCGAAGATGATTTTCTCAAGATGAATCTACATCGGTTGTTCGACGATCAGCCTTTCGTACTGACAGGGAACTATCCTTATAATATTTCCAGCCAGATATTTTTCAAGATGCTGGAAAACAAAGAACTGATACCATGTTGTACAGGTATGATACAGAAAGAGGTGGCCGAACGAATTGCTGCCGCCCCGGGAAGTAAGACTTACGGTATTCTGAGTGTATTGATACAGGCATGGTACGATGTGGAATATTTGTTCACCGTACACGAACATGTGTTTAATCCGCCTCCTAAAGTAAAAAGTGCCGTTATCCGCATGACACGTAACGACAAACTGCAGTTGGGATGTAACGAAAGGTTGTTCAAGCAAGTGGTAAAAACGACTTTTAATCAACGGCGTAAGACGTTACGGAATTCTATAAAGCCGATACTCGGCAAAGATTGTCCGCTCACAGAAGATATTATTTTTAATAAACGCCCCGAACAATTGTCGGTGCAAGAGTTTGTGGAATTGACCAACAAAGTGGAAGAAGCGTTGAGAGAGACAAATGAAAAACCGATAAATGATAATTAAAGAGTGATAAGATGATAATATAGTAGAATAATAGCGTAACTCTACAACCGTTTTTTTAGTATGAAGAAGCATATCTCTATCACCTTATCATCCTAACACTTTATCACTTTTTATTATGGAAATAGACGAAGAATATATTGACAAAGTCAAAAGTTTTATTGAGCAAAAAGACGTAGAGAACGTCAAAACGCTCTTAATAGATCTCCATCCGGCAGATATTGCAGAATTATGTAATGACCTTGCCCCGGAGGAGGCACGCTTCGTTTATCGTCTTTTGGACAATGAAACGGCTGCAGATGTATTGGTAGAAATGGACGAAGATGTCCGGAAAGAATTCCTGGAACTCCTTCCCTCGGAAACAATTGCCAAACGATTTGTGGACTATATGGATACGGATGACGCCGTAGACCTGATGCGTGAGTTGGATGAAGACAAGCAGGAAGAAATCCTCTCGCATATTGAAGACATAGAACAGGCAGGTGACATCGTAGATCTGCTGAAATACGATGAAGACACTGCCGGTGGTTTGATGGGTACGGAAATGGTAACCGTCAACGAGAATTGGAGTATGCCGGAGTGCTTGAAAGAAATGCGTCAGCAAGCTGAAAAACTGGATGAAATTTATTATGTTTATGTCATCGACGATGAAGACCGCCTGCAAGGCGTGTTCCCACTGAAGAAGATGATCACCTCTCCCTCTGTCTCCAAGGTAAAACATGTGATGCGAAAAGACCCTATTTCTGTACATGTGGATACTCCCATTGATGAGGTAGCACAAACTATTGAAAAATACGACTTAGTAGCAGTTCCCGTAATCGACAGTATTGGTCGGTTAGTAGGTCAAATTACTGTAGACGATGTCATGGATGAAATTCGTGAGCAATCGGAACGTGACTACCAGTTGGCATCCGGTTTGTCACAAGACGTAGAAACGGATGATAATGTAATGCGACAGACATCCGCCCGCCTTCCCTGGTTGCTTATCGGTATGTTAGGAGGGATCGGTAACTCCATGATATTGGGTAATTTTGACGCGACGTTTGCCACACATCCCGAAATGGCTTTATACATTCCGCTTATCGGTGGTACAGGTGGAAACGTCGGAACTCAATCTTCTGCTATTGTAGTACAAGGACTTGCTAACAGTTCACTGGATGCTAAAGATACTTTCAAGCAAATAGCTAAAGAATCCGTTGTGGCACTTATTAATGCCACCATTATTTCACTTTTGGTATATATATACAATTTTATCCGGTTCGGTGCCACGGCTACAGTCACTTACTCAGTGTCAATCAGCCTGTTTGCCGTTGTAATGTTCGCCTCTATTTTCGGTACTCTGGTACCTATGACATTAGAGAAATTAAAAGTAGATCCCGCTATCGCAACAGGACCATTTATCTCTATCACAAACGACATCATAGGCATGATGATGTATATGGGGATTACCGTATTATTGGCATAAAACAGTCAAAACAAAAAAAACATAGAAAAAAAATATGAAGTAATCATTTTATTTCATTAATTTGTAATCTAATGTAACCCTGACGGGCATATCCCGTTGCTAAAAAAGTAAATACAAATGACGGACACTCATGACACTAATCTCCCCGAAAAGCCGGTGGAATTAGAAGAAGAAAAAAAAACAGTAGAGGTTTCTGAACCGGCAACAACAGAAACTCCCGCTGAAGAAGCCTTGACCATTGAAAAGCCGGCTGAATCGCTTCAAAAAATTACCAAAGAAGAAATCCTCGTCAAACTCAAGGGAGTTATTACCAATGTGGAGAATGCTGCAAAATCGGAAATAGATGGTTTGAAACAGGCTTTCTATAAGCTACATAATGCAGAGCAGGAAGTAGCTAAAAAACAATTCATTGAAAATGGAGGAGTTGCAGAAGACTTTGTTCCGCAAGCCGATGCTTTGGAAGAAGAATTCAAAAACATCATGTCCGTCATTAAAGAAAAAAGAAGTGCATTAACTGCTGAATTAGAAAAACAGAAAGAGCTTAATCTGCAAATTAAGCTTTCTATCATCGAGGAACTGAAAGAGTTGGTAGAATCTCCTGAAGATGCTAATAAGAACTATACGGAATTTAAAAAATTGCAACAGCAATGGAATGAAGTAAAACTTATCCCTCAAGCTAAAATAAATGAACTTTGGAAAAATTATCAGCTATATGTCGAGAAGTTCTACGACCTACTGAAGTTAAACAATGAGTTCCGCGAATATGACTTTAAAAAAAATCTGGAAATTAAGACACATCTCTGTGAGGCTGCCGAGAAATTGGCAGACGAACCAGATGTAGTATCCGCTTTCCACCAATTACAGAAGTTACATCAGGAATTCCGTGATACGGGTCCTGTAGCCAAAGAACTGCGTGACGAAATATGGGTACGTTTCAAGACTGCATCTACCACTGTAAACCGTCGTCATCAGCAACATTTTGAATCACTGAAAGAAACGGAACAGAATAATCTCGACCAAAAGACTGTAATCTGCGAAATTATTGAGGCAATTGACTACAACGAATTGACCAATTTCGCTACCTGGGAAACCAAAACTCAGGAAATCATCGCCCTACAGAATAAATGGAAGACTATCGGTTTTGCACCGCAAAAGATGAATGTGAAGATTTTCGAACGTTTCCGTAAGGCATGTGATGAGTTCTTCCGTAAAAAAGGCGAATTCTTCAAAACTCTGAAAGAGGGTATGAATGAAAATCTGGATAAGAAACGTACTTTGTGTGAAAAAGCAGAAGCATTAAAAGAGAGTACTGATTGGAAAGCCACCGCCGATGAACTGACCAAATTGCAAAAAGAATGGAAAACGATCGGGCCTGTTTCCAAGAAATATTCGGATGCCGTTTGGAAACGTTTTATCTCTGCTTGCGACTATTTCTTTGAGCAAAAGAACAAAGCTACTTCTTCCCAGCGTTCTGTTGAACAAGAAAATCTGGACAAAAAGAAAGCCATCATCGAAAAGTTGAATACCATCGATGAGAATATGGACGTAGAAGAGGCCACACAATTGGTGCGCAGCCTGATGAAAGAGTGGAATAACATAGGCCATGTACCGTTTAAAGAGAAAGACAAAATTTACAAGCAATATCATAACCTGATAGATAAACAGTTTGATCGTTTTAATATCAATGCTTCCAATAAGAAGTTGAGCAATTTCAAATCATCTATCAGTAATATTCAGGAAGGTAGCCCGCAAGCTCTTTATCGTGAACGAGAGAAACTGGTTCGTAGCTGTGAGAACATGAAGAATGAACTGCAAACCTATGAAAATAATCTCGGTTTTCTAACAGCATCTTCCAAAAAAGGAAATAACTTGTTGACCGAACTAAACCGTAAGGCAGAGAAACTAAAAGGAGACATTGAGTTAGTAAAACAGAAAATCAAAGTAATTGACAATTCAATCAAAGAGGCTGAATAACTTCTAAACAAAATCTAAGAGGTTATGCCAAAAGAATAGGATACTTTTGACATAACCTCTTTTTCATCTAACCATATAATACTGAATAATGAAAAGAATTCTAACTTTAAGTTTGTTTTTACTTGCAGTGAACGGACTTACACGAGCGCAAGAAATCACTTTCTCGGAAACAAAAGTAGAATGGGGTACTGTACAAGAAAAGAATGGCGATATCAGTCACGATTTCCAGTTTATGAATACCGGTGACAAGCCATTACTCATCAAAAACGTTATCACCAGTTGTGGATGTACTTCGGCTGAATGGTCCAAAGAAGCCTATCAGCCGGGAGAGAAAGGAAGTATCCGTTTGATTTATCATCCCCAGGGAAGAACAGAAACCGACATCAACCTAGTTGCGGAAGTATACAGTAACCGTGCATCAAAAGGGACTGTCAATTTGGAGATAACAGGTCATGTGACACATGAAGCACCGGTTCATTCATCTTATTTTAATCCGGCAAACGGAAGAAAGAGTGATATCTACATTTCTGTCCCTCAAGATGAATATGAGCGTATTCTTGAACGTATCCGTACAGAAATATACGAAAAAGCTACCCCGGCAAAAACAGATGCCTCCACTGAAAAGTTGTTACGTTCAATGACAGCGGAAGGTAAATGGAACGATTTGGACTATGCTTGCTATTTTCGTACAAATTGGGAACCGGTAGAGCATCTAAAACGCCTGGTTACCATTGCTACATCTTATACCGACAAGCGTTCTGCTTACTATGGTAATAAGGTGTTGTTCGATGCCATCAATACAGCCCTAAAATATTGGATAAAGCAAGATCCTATTTGTCACAACTGGTGGTATAATCAAATCTCTGTGCCACAAGCGCAGGCTTCTTTACTCGCCCTGATGGCCGCCGGACAACAGAAATTGGCACCAGAAATCTACGAACCGATTTATAAGACAATGAGTGAACGGAGCGATCCACGTAAATGGACGGGAGCCAACAAAATGGACATCGCCATTCATCATCTGGTGAGAGGATGTTTACAGAAAAACGACAGTATTGTAAGTGTGAATGCCGATGAAATATTCTATCCGGTACAAATAGTTAAGGCAGAAGGAATACAAAAGGATATGTCTTATCATCAACATGGTTCTCAACTTTACATCGGAGGCTATGGAACAGTCTTCGTCGATAATATTGTACGTATGGGTAACATTCTGCTCGGTACAAAATTTGCCATGAATGACAATAAACTTAAATTATTCTCTGACTTTACACGTAACACCTATCTTAACGTGTTTCGTGGAAGGCATCTGGATTTCAGTGTAACCGGAAGAGGTGTCAGCCGTACGGGTATCTTGGACTACGGAGATTGCGCCTCGTTATTTCGAAATCTGCAATCCCTCGACCCGGACCATACCGATGAATACGCTGCTATCGCTCATCGTTTTCTCACTCAAGATGCATCATACAAGCGTTCGGATCGTAATGTGATGTATTACTGTTCAGACTACATGTTGCATAATCGCAAAAATTATGATATTTCCATTCGTACCGCTTCTACTCGTACCAACAAGACTGAAAGTGGAAACGGTGAGAATTTGTACGGAACTTACATGAGTGACGGAGCTACCAATATCCGTGTTCATGGAAATGAATATACTGACATATTTCCTGTATGGGAGTGGGATAAAATACCCGGAACTACAGTACCCGCCGGTGAAAAGCGTAATCCTGCCGACTGGGGGACTAAAGGTACATGTACTTTTACGGGAGGAGTATCTGACGGAAAACATGGAGTCATGACTTTCGATATGAATGATTATGGAGTAAAAGCACGCAAATCCTGGTTCTTATTCGATAACGAAATAGTATGCTTGGGAGCGGGTATCACATCAAATGTATCAGAAAACATTGTTACTACAATCAACCAATGCCATTTGAACGGAGAAGTTTGGATCAATACCGGTAAGACCAGTCAAATGATAAAAAGAGGAGAATTTACATATCAAACAGCTCCTCAATGGATATGGCACGACAATGTTGCTTATTACTTTCCGCAAGCAGAAAATATGAAACTGAAATTAGGAGATCAGAAAGGTAATTGGGCTAAAATCAACTTTAATTATTCAGCAGCAGAAGTCAGTATGCCTGTATTCAACCTCACTATCAATCATGGAAAATCTCCACAAGGTGCATCTTATGCCTATATCATCGTTCCTGGAGTAAACAATACAACAGATTTGAAAAGCAAACCGGAAGTAAAAATTGAACGAAATGATGCAGATATACAGGCTGTAAGCAATGAGAAGCTAGGTTTGATACAGATTGTGTTCTTTAAACCAGGAATGTTTGACAATGGCAAGACTAAAGTAAAAGCAGTGAAACCATGTGTCGTTCAAATTCAAAAGAAGAACGGTAAAGTAGTAGATATACAGATTGCAGATCCTAAAAATCAAGAAACTCTAAAAATAGGAACTGATGTAACAGTTCTATAGCAAATTTTCAAAACCCACATAATTATTAAAGATCAGGCATGAATTGCACTGCTAGTGTACAGAAAATCAATAGCACTTGTGCGATTCATGCCTGAAAAATATCAAAACCCTCCTCTTAATGATGGAATAAACGGATACCCGTGAATGTCATCGCTATACCATATTTATCACAAGTCGCAATAACATGGTCATCACGAACCGAGCCACCTGCCTGAGCGATATATTCCACCCCACTCTTATGGGCACGTTCTATGTTGTCACCAAACGGGAAGAACGCATCTGAACCTAAAGACACCCCTTTCAATGTATCCAGCCATGCACGTTTCTCTTCGCGAGTCAATACTTCCGGCTTTTCGGTAAAGAATTGTTGCCAAACTCCATCAGCAAGTACATCTTCATGGTCGGCACTAATATAAATATCAATGGTATTATCACGATCGGCACGACGTATATTCTCCATCCAAGGTAAGTTCAACACTTTAGGATGTTGGCGCAAATACCAAATATCCGCTTTATTTCCTGCTAAACGGGTACAATGGATACGACTCTGTTGTCCAGCACCAATACCGATAGCCTGTCCATCCTTTACATAGCATACTGAATTGGACTGCGTATACTTCAAAGTAATCAGTGCAATCATCAAATCAGACTTTGCCGTATCAGGAAAATTTTTGTTTTGAGTAGGAATATTTGCAAACAAATCATCACCATTCAGCTTGATTTCATTCCGACCTTGTTCAAAAGTAATACCAAACACATCCTTACGTTCTACCGGCGCCGGTTTATAATCAGAATTAATCTTGATTACATTATAAGTACCCTTACGTTTGTTTTTCAATATCTCAAGAGCCTCCTCAGTATATCCCGGGGCAATGACACCATCCGATACTTCCCGATTGATGAAACGAGCAGTTGCCTCATCACAGATATCACTCAGAGCTATAAAATCACCATAAGATGACATACGATCGGCGCCACGAGCACGCACGTATGCATTGGCAAGCGGAGATAGAGGTAAACCGTCCACAAAATAAATCTTCTTCATTGTTTCATTCAATTCCAAGCCGATAGCTGCACCCGCAGGACTTACATGTTTAAATGAAGTAGCTGCCGGCATACCGGTTGCCTCTTTCAATTCTTTTACCAACTGCCATCCGTTCAAAGCATCCAAAAAATTGATATATCCCGGACGTCCATTCAATACTTCAATAGGTAATTCTCCCTCCTGCATAAAGATGCGGGCCGGCTTCTGATTAGGATTACAACCGTACTTGAGTGATAGTTCTTTCGTCATAATTTTTATAGTTTGAGTTGAATTGCAACAAAATTACAGATTATTTTCGTACATGGTCGAAACTCAACAAAAAAACCCACTAAAACTTGCGTTTTTAGTGGGTTTTTGACCTAATTTGACTGTATGATAGTTGGGCTACCTGGATTCGAACCAGGAATGACAGGACCAGAATCTGTAGTGTTACCATTACACCATAGCCCAATAACAGGTCATTTCTGTTTTGCGGTTGCAAAGATACAAAGATTTCTATAAACCAAAACAAATTCCACCGTTTTTTTCACTAAAAACTGATAAGCCACCGTAAGCCAAAGAATTATATACCTAAAAAAAATCAAAAAATAAAAGACTTTTTCCCTTTTACGTGTTTGATATAAGAAATCAATGTATATTTGTCAACTGTTTTAATATTAATAATGTGTAATGAACGAAGCAAAAAAACTTATTCAACAAATAACAGAAGGTATTCAAGAAAAAAAAGGTAAAAATATCGTTATAGCAGACCTTACCCATATAGACGATACGATTTGTAATTACTTCGTAATCTGTCAAGGAAATTCTCCCAGTCAAGTGAACGCCATCGTTGAATCTGTAAAAGATTTCACCCGTAAAGGTGCTGACAGTAAACCTTTTGCCATTGACGGGTTACGCAATGCCGAATGGGTAGCCATGGATTATGCCGACGTATTGGTTCATGTATTCTTACCAGAAGTACGAGATTTTTACAATTTGGAACATCTTTGGGCAGACGCCAAATTAACCCAAATCCCTGACCTCGATTAACAAAGATTTATGGAAAATAATAACAACAAGAAACCTATCAAAACCAACATGCCCAAGTTCAACCTGAACTGGTTGTATATGATAATAGCTATGATGCTATTGGGCTTATATTTTGCCAACGAAAACGATACAGCTACCAGAAACATTCCATACGATGAGTTTCAGCAGTATGTTCGTAACGGCTATATCAGTAAAATAACCGGTTATGACGACAATTCCGTAGAAGCATTCGTCAAACCGCAATTTGTAGCCAATGTTTTTCATGCAGACTCCAGTCGAGTAGGTAAAAATCCGCTTATCACTACCGAAGCCCCTTCCCGTGAAAGTTTGGGTGACTTCTTGCAAAAAGAAAAGGACGAAGCCCGTTTCGACGGTTCCATCAGCTACGAAAAGAAGCGTAACTATTTCGGCGCAATCCTTTGGCAAATCCTACCCTTTGCATTCCTTATCGGTTTCTGGATATTCCTGTCACGTCGCTGGAGTGGCGGCGGAGGCATGGGCGGAGGTGGCGGCATCTTCAGTGTAGGAAAATCCAAGGCCCAATTATTTGAGAAAGGCTCTCCTATAAAGATTACCTTCAAAGACGTAGCCGGACTTGCCGAAGCCAAACAAGAAGTAGAAGAGATTGTAGAATTCCTGAAAGAACCGCAAAAATATACTGACCTGGGAGGTAAAATACCTAAAGGTGCATTACTTGTAGGACCTCCGGGAACAGGTAAAACCTTGCTCGCAAAAGCTGTGGCAGGAGAAGCAAACGTGCCGTTCTTCTCATTGGCAGGTTCCGATTTCGTAGAAATGTTTGTCGGTGTAGGTGCGTCACGTGTACGTGACTTGTTCCGTCAAGCCAAAGAAAAAGCACCTTGTATCGTATTTATCGATGAAATTGATGCTGTGGGACGTGCCCGTGCCAAGGCTGCTGCCATGGGTGGTAATGATGAACGTGAGAACACCTTAAACCAATTATTGACGGAAATGGACGGATTCGGTTCCAACAGTGGTGTCATTATCCTTGCAGCAACCAATCGTGTAGATGTTTTGGACAAGGCTTTGCTGCGTGCCGGACGTTTCGACCGTCAAATTCACGTCGACTTGCCCGATCTGAACGAACGTAAAGAAGTATTCGGCGTACATTTACGCCCCATTAAAATAGATAATACGGTTGATGTAGACTTGTTAGCTCGCCAAACTCCGGGCTTCTCGGGTGCAGACATCGCCAATGTCTGTAACGAAGCCGCACTGATTGCTGCCCGTCATGGAAAGAAATTCGTAGGTAAGCAAGACTTCCTGGATGCTGTAGACCGTATCGTAGGTGGCTTGGAAAAGAAAACGAAGATTACGACAGAAGCGGAACGTCGTTCCATTGCCATGCACGAAGCCGGTCATGCCAGTATATCTTGGTTATTGGAATATGCCAATCCGTTAATCAAAGTAACTATCGTACCACGTGGTCGTGCATTAGGCGCCGCTTGGTATTTGCCTGAGGAACGTCAAATTACTACCAAAGAGCAAATGTTGGACGAAATGTGCGCCACTTTAGGTGGACGTGCTGCCGAAGACTTATTCTTAGGCAGAATATCTACCGGTGCCATGAACGATTTGGAACGCGTCACAAAACAAGCATACGGTATGATTGCTTATCTGGGTATGAGTGATAAATTGCCGAACCTTTGTTATTATAATAACGAGGAGTACTCGTTCAATCGTCCGTACAGTGAAAAAACCGCCGAACTGATTGACGAAGAAGTTAAACGCATGGTCAATGAGCAGTATGAACGTGCCAAGAAGATACTTTCCGATAACAAAGAAGGCCATAACAAGTTAGCTCAATTGTTGATAGACAAGGAAGTCATCTTTGCTGAAGATGTAGAACAAATCTTCGGCAAACGTCCATGGGCTTCACGTTCGGAAGAAATAATCAGTGCAACCAAAATCTCAGATGAGTTGAAGAAAGCAGAAGAACAAGAAGCTTTGATTGCCGTAGAAACTGAAAAAGAAGTAAAAGAAGAAGAGGATAAGGATGTCAATAACAGTCCAAATACAGAGAATGGTAAAACGGCTGATGATAATAAATCGCTTTCCGAACCTTCCAAAAAATCTGAATCTAAAAACTAAAACGGAAACACCGTGAAAAATAATTTCATACAACGTGCTGTCACAGGAGCACTATTTGTAATCGTATTGGTGGGCTGTATACTTTACAGCCCCCTTTCATTCGGTATTTTATTTACCATTATCAGTGCGTTAAGTGTCCATGAATTCGCCCATTTAGTCAATCAAAACGGTGAGGTGAATATCAACAAGACAATCACAGCCTTGGGAGGGGCTTATTTATTCCTTGCCTTAATGGCATTCTGTACTTCAGCTACCGATGCGCGTGTATTTCTCCCCTATTTAGTTTTATTACTCTACATGATGATTACGGAGCTTTATCTCAAGAAAAAAAATCCTCTCGGCAACTGGGCCTTTTCAATGTTGAGCCAACTATACATAGCATTGCCTTTTGCTTTACTGAATGTACTGGCATTTCAAAACACTCCGGAAACAAGTAGTGTAACTTTCAATCCCATCCTGCCACTCTCTATCTTCGTATTCATTTGGTTAAGTGACACAGGTGCCTATTGCGTAGGTTCACTGATTGGCAAACATCGCCTTTTTGAGCGTATTTCTCCCAAGAAGTCATGGGAAGGCAGCATAGGTGGAGCAGTCTTCGCGATAGCGTCCTCTTTCGCTTTCGCTCATTTCTTTCCTTTCATGCAAATGTGGCAATGGGCAGGATTGGCGATTGTTGTCGTTATCTTCGGTACATGGGGTGACCTGACCGAATCACTGATGAAGCGTCAGTTGGGAATAAAAGATTCCGGAAATATATTACCGGGACATGGTGGTATGCTCGACCGTTTCGACAGTGCTTTAATGGCTATTCCGGCCGCGGTAGTTTACCTGTATGTATTGACAATGTTCAAATAAATCATATTAAAAAAATCAAGGGGCACAAGGTCGATATGAATCCATATCCCCCTGTGCCCTCTCTATAATCAACAGCAAACTCTATTATTCCAACATCATCTTCGACAAATCCAGATTTTCTACATTCTCAGTGTTATCTCCCGGCTCTTTCAGGTCGAACGTCAATTCCACTTCATCATTCACCTCCGAGTTCAATTTCAGCTTGATGCCCTTGGTTTCCGAGGTAATATCCAGACTATTTAAATTATACGACACAGCCCCATAAACTCTTAGTCCGGTCAAATCATCATAGTTATTATAGCGAAGTTCCAAATGAATATAACCATCCTCAGCGTATAACTCAGCATCATTCTGAGGTCGTACCAAACTAATACGATGTTTCGTATCCGACGGCAAGTTTTGCAGGAAAATTATATTCATATACCCACCGCTAATACCGATATCACCTTTGTGAATAAACACAGGGTCATTGCCAAATTCGCTATCATTCTCCGGAGTCAATTCTTCAACCTCTTTAGTCAAGACCTCCTGCAAGCGCAATATATTTACGGCATAATCAAAATCACCATATTCTTTGACTAATGGATTAAATACCGTAAGAACCCGTTGCCCGTCTGCAGGTTCATATCCGCCCAAATTTACATTTGTAGGCCAAAGCTTCCCCCATACATCACAATCCAGATAGAAAGCATTGCCCGTGACACGTACCGTAGCCCATAAAGGCGGTGTAAAATCACCTACAGAAAACCCGTCATCATCATCATCGCATGATTGCAACACAGGCATCACAGCCAAGCATATCGCCATAAAAAGCCAATGTAATTTTCTCATAATTAAAGTCTTTTAGTTTGTTTCTGTATAAAAAATACAAAAGCCGGGCATTTACTGCACCGGCTCTGTCTATTTTAACAAATTCTTAAGAATCACCCTCTCTTTTTACTATATTTCTTTAATAACTCTAACATCCGATTCGCTGCCCGTTTCGGCGCTCCCGCTTCACCCAAACGCGATGCCATATATTCATACCCCTCGAGCATCTGCCCACGATATTCTTTATTATAAAGAATGCGTTCCAACTCTTCACGGATATATGCCACGGTCATCTTATCGGCAACCAATTCCTGAACAACTTCCCGGTCGGCTATCAAATTGACCAAAGAGATATATTTCACTTTCAAGATATGACGTTTCAGAAAAGCAATCACCTTTCCTATCGGTGTATGATAACATACCACCTGTGGCACACGAAACAAAGCCGTCTCAAGCGTTGCCGTACCCGAAGTGACCAACGCCGCTTCAGCCTGTTGCAACAAAGAGAATGTCTGATTAAATACAATCTTCACACTAACGCCCCCCACATATTTCCTATAATATTCGGGGGAGATACCCGGTGCCCCCGCCAATACCAGCTGATAATCAGGAAAAGCAGATGCCGCCCGGAGCATATCGGGCAAATTATCTTTGATTTCCTGCTTACGGCTACCTGCCAGCAAAGCGATAATCGGTTTGGAAGATAATCCGTTAGACTTCACAAACTCCTCCAATACGCCAGAGTGAGACGAGCAAAAAGCCACCACCTCATCCATCGTAGGATTTCCCACATAATGTATCGGGTATTGATGTTTTCCCTCGAAAAACTCCACCTCAAACGGCAGAATGGAAAATAATTCGTCTACATCCCTCTTGATATTCTTTATACGATATTCTTTCCAAGCCCAGATTTTGGGAGAGATATAATAGAAGACCGGAATTTGCGTATGAGCATGGATAAATTTTGCAATGTTCAGATTAAACCCGGGATAATCCACCAATATCAGTACATCCGGTTGCCAAGTTACCACATCCTCCTTACAACATTTCATATTGGCAAAGATAGCACGCAAATGGAGCAATACAGGAATAAAACCCATATAAGCCAGCTCCTTATAATGCTTCACCATCGTTCCTCCCACCGCAGCCATCAGGTCACCGCCAAAAAAGCGGAATTCCGCCTGCGGATCTTCCTCTTTCAAGGCAGCCATCAAATGAGAAGCATGCAAGTCTCCGGAAGCTTCACCGACAATCAAATAATACTTCATAACAGTTGACAGTAGCCGATAATTAAAACCAAGTCTTCAATTCATCAATCAATCCATAAGCTGTAGCGTCTACCGTTGTGGGAGTGATAGCTACATAGCCGTTGGCAAGTGCCCAATGGTCAGTTTTCTCATTCTCGGCATCAGCTTCTTCAAACTCACCGGTCAACCAATAATAGTGCGTATCATTTCTATGAGCAAAATTTTCCCACTCATTGACCCACTGTCCTCTGGCCTGTTCGCAGACTTTGATCCCTTTCAGCTCTTTGGCATCAGGGAAGTTCACATTCAAGCAAGTCAACGGCGGCAATCCCTTTTCCAACACTTGGCGGGCTATTTCACGAATATAAGGCCCGGCAGGTTCAAAATCAGCATCAGGTTGATGGTTACATAAAGAGAAAGCGATAGAAGGTATCCCTTTCAGACATCCCTCGATAACAACCCCCATCGTACCGGAATAGTGTACATTCACTGAAGAGTTATCACCATGATTGATGCCACCTACCACTAAATCCGGTTTACGGTCGAGCACCGTATGAAAAGCCAACTTCACACAATCTACCGGTGTACCGGAGCATTTGTAAACCGTCAATCCTACATCTTTACGGAGCAATTGATAGCGGATAGGTTCTGTCACCGTCAATGAACAGGCAGCGCCCGAACGTGGCGCATCCGGTGCCATGACGACAATTTCGCCCAGTGGACGAAGAAACTTGATCAACTCGCTAATTCCTTTCGCAATGATACCGTCATCATTGGAAATCAATATCAAAGGTCTCTGATTTTCCATATTTTCTTCTTAAATTTGCTACAAATTTAGCAAAAGAGAACCACATATTAACCACCATACTTTAAAAAAGCTCATTATGGACATTATTCTTATCATATCAGGTATTCTCTGTATGATTGCAGGACTGGCCGGTTGTTTCCTTCCCATCCTTCCGGGACCTCCCATCGCCTATGCCGGTTTACTGTTATTACACTTCACGGACAAGGTGCAATACACCACTACCGAACTGCTGATTTGGCTACTGATTGTCGTCATTGTACAGATACTCGACTATTTCATTCCCATGCTGGGCAGCAAATACAGCGGTGCCAGCCGATGGGGCACACGTGGTTGCTTCGCCGGTACAATAATCGGCCTGTTCTTTATGCCTTGGGGCATTATTCTCGGGCCATTTCTGGGTGCATTTATTGGAGAGTTGCTTGGTGGCCGGGAAACAATACAAGCCCTAAAGTCTGGATTAGGTTCCTTATTGGGATTTCTATTGGGCACAGTACTGAAATGTGTAATAGTCGGTTACTTTATTTGGCAATTTATGGCAGTTTTCCTATAAAAAAGATAGGATAAGTTCCATTCTACTGACACTGTTTTTCCCGAAAAGTTCTAAACAAAATAAGAACAGACAAAATAAAAGCATAAAAATACATCTTTTCCGCATAACATTCACTTTTTATACATCTCTTAAACGAGGGATGTTAACATCCCACATGAAGGATATTAACATCCCGGATAATTCTTATTAACTTCTGGCACGATGGATATTAACATCCCTCGCAAGCAAGCTCAACATCCATCCCCAATCACGTCTTTATCACTTCTACAAAAGATGTTTAAGAAAGAGTTTGATACTGTTTTCTATTTTTTAGAGTTGCCTATATTTCCATATCACACTATCCATAAGCGAGATACGGATTTTGGTTGCTGATTTATCCTTCAAAGCCATCCAAGGGCGGAAATACGTAATTCTCACGTATGCAAAAAAGACAATGTGTCAAAAAGACAATATACTCTTCTTTCTCCTTTAAACTTGAGGAATTCCACATTTTAAGATATTTATCAAACAAAAGTGAAACCAATAAAAAAAAGAAAAAGAAGCATTCGAAAGTTTCACAGACAAAAACGTAATCTTCTTTTAAGAATACTCGTTTATTTTGCATAATAATTACAAATACGCATATCATAATATATAGCCATGAAAATAACATGCATCATTTCTTTTTGCAATCCTATATCGTTGCCTTATGGAATATACCAGTAATTATGTAATGAACAAATGATACTAACCGAGGGGTAACAAATGATATTTTCCCAACTCTTTCCTTCGGTAATGTAAAATTCTTGAAAAGCACATGATTAAGTATTGTATCACCTGATGTTACGCAAAAAAAATGGAGATAATCCGTTTCTGATAATTCTGTATTTAAAAAGATAAGTCTATTTAGCAAGAATAAACAGGGGTTACCTTTACAATTAGAACCATTTACAAATCTTAATCTTCTGCAAGCGAGACAAAAAAAACTATTTCATTTCAAGAGAAATACGTATATTTGTCTCCTAATATAGAGAAGAAGCACATAGAACCTTCATTTGAAGGTAAAATGGTCTAAAAGCACCTATGAGTTATTAACAAAACAGGTGACTTATCAACCGTTTTTGCAATCTTTCTCTTTTTTAGTAGGCGCTATTCGGAATTATCACTTATTTCGCTGCCAATAAACATTGAGATTATGGGAAAAATAATTGCTTTGGCAAATCAAAAAGGTGGTGTAGGAAAGACAACAACGACAATCAACTTAGCAGCTTCTCTCGCCACGCTTGAAAAGAAAGTACTTGTTGTAGACGCAGACCCGCAGGCGAATGCTTCTTCGGGACTCGGTGTGGACATCAAGCAAGCAGAATGTACTATCTATGAATGTATTATTGATCGTGCAAATGTGCGCGACGCAATCCATGATACAGAGATCGATACATTAAAAGTGATATCCTCCCACATCAATCTGGTAGGCGCCGAGATAGAAATGCTCAATCTCAAAAACCGTGAAAAAATATTGAAGGAAGTGCTTTCTCCTCTGAAAGAAGAGTTTGACTATATTTTAATAGACTGTTCACCGTCATTGGGATTGATAACAGTAAATGCACTGACTGCCGCAGATTCGGTCATCATCCCCGTACAGGCGGAGTATTTCGCTCTGGAAGGAATTAGCAAACTGCTGAATACTATCAAAATTATTAAGTCCAAGCTGAATCCTTCACTCGAAATCGAAGGATTCTTGTTGACAATGTACGACTCACGTTTGCGCCAGGCTAATCAAATTTACGACGAAGTGAAACGCCACTTCCAAGAATTGGTATTCAACACCGTCATTCAGCGTAACGTCAAGTTGAGTGAAGCTCCCAGCTATGGCCTGCCTACGATTTTATATGACGCAGACTCTACCGGAGCTAAAAACCACATGGCGTTAGCCAAAGAATTAATCAGCCGGAACGAGAAATAACGGTACCGTTACACATTCCGTAAGATTAACTAATAATTTGTGTAAATAGTAAAATAGTAAATAAACAGATGGCACAGAAAAGAAGCGCATTAGGACGAGGGCTGGACGCCCTGCTCTCTATGGATGAAGTGCAGACTGAAGGTTCTTCCTCCATTAATGAAATTGAATTGTCGAAGATTGCCGTCAATCCCAACCAGCCACGTCACGAATTTGACCAGACTGCGTTACAGGAACTTGCCGATTCTATCTCAGAAATAGGAATTATCCAACCTATCACGTTGCGTAAGCTGTCCGACGATGAATATCAGATTATCGCCGGAGAACGCCGCTTCCGGGCTTCGCAACTTGCCGGACTGACAAGTATTCCTGCCTATATCCGTACGGCCGACGACGAGAACGTCATGGAAATGGCGCTCATCGAAAACATACAACGCGAAGACCTGAATTCCGTGGAAATCGCCCTCGCCTATCAGCACCTGCTGGAACAATATGGACTGACTCAGGAACGTCTCAGTGAACGTGTAGGAAAGAAACGTACCACGATTGCCAATTATCTGCGCCTGTTGAAGTTACCCGCCCCTATTCAGATAGGATTGCAGAACAAGCAGATAGATATGGGACATGCCCGTGCACTGGTGACATTAGGTGACCCCAAATTACAAGTGAAGATTTTCGAAGAAATCCTCGAGCATGGTTATTCCGTGCGCAAGGTGGAAGAGATTGTAAAATCCCTAAACGAAGGCGAAACCGTGAAAAGCGGCGACCGTAAAATCGTTCCTAAACGCGCCAAGTTGCCCGAAGAATTCAACATGCTGAGACAACAGCTTTCAAGTTTCTTCAGCACGAAAGTACAACTGACTTGTTCGGAAAAAGGAAAAGGGAAAATCAGTATCCCATTCAGTAACGAAGAAGAATTAGAACGTATCATTGGAATTCTGGATACGCTGAAAAAATAAATGGCAAAGAAAAGAAGAATATATCAAATCTGTATCACCCTGCTGCTTTGTTTCCTGCAAACGGCAGGGATTGCTATGTATGGTCAGAACCGTCCGCGTGCCGCTGCCAAACGAATACACAGACAGCAGACCGATACGCTCAACACTCAGCGGCAACCGATACTTCCGCTGACCGACAGCCTAAACCTTGAAACAGTCAATTCTGCCCTCAGCCGGCCAGCGACCACGACAGACAGTTTGACCATTGCCGACAGTATTGCTGCGGAAAATAAAAAGAAACTGTTAGAAATGACTTCCAGTCCCGAGCTGAAAGAACAGCCGGTACCTACGGACAGTATCAAGAAAGAAATAAACCAGAAGATATGGGTACCTAACCCTACAAAAGCAACTTGGTTAGCCCTTGTCATCCCCGGTGGCGGGCAGATCTATAACCGTAAATACTGGAAACTCCCCATCATTTACGGTGGATTTGCCGGATGTGCCTACGCCTTGACATGGAACGGAAAGATGTATAAAGACTATTCTCAGGCCTATAAGGATGCCATGAACGGCAATATGCAGTCCAGCAGTATCACAGACCTGTTACCTCCCGGATATACCATATCCGAAAGCCAGTTAAAAGAATTGCTGCGAAAACGGAAAGACACCTACCGCCGATACCGCGACTTAAGTATTTTCGCATTTATTGGCGTATATCTGATATCCGTTATCGATGCATACGTAGACGCTGAATTATCTAACTTTGATATCACTCCCGACCTAAGTATGAGAGTAGAACCTACGGTCATCAACAATCAGATGACCGGTTCATCAAACAGGTCGGTGGGGGTACAATGCAGTTTCCGATTTTAAACAAAACCCGATAAACTTGAATAAAACCCGATTTAAAAAGATATACTCATGACAAACAAACCTACATACATGAAGAAGATAATAGCCGGTTCCTCATTACTGTTCTGTACACTGTTCGTTGCCCCGCAACTACACGCACAGGAAAGTGTAGATGTAATCATCCGTGAAAACGGAACGGAACGTCGCGAAATAATCGATTTACCTACAAGTATGACCTATCCGCTGGACAGCTTGCTCAATGACTGGAAGGCAAAAAACTATATTGATTTAGGAAAAGATTGCAGTACTTCAACCGTTAATCCTGAGTTCAGTGACTCGATATATATTGACCGACTTTCGCGCATGCCGACTATCATGGAAATGCCGTATAACGAAATCATACGTAAATTCATCGACATGTATACCGGACGCCTGCGTAATCAGGTGGCATTTATGCTGAGTGCCTGCAACTTCTATATGCCTATCTTTGAAGAAGCGCTTGATGCTTACGGGTTACCTCTCGAATTGAAATACTTGCCTATCATCGAATCGGCTCTTAACCCTTCTGCCGTATCCCGTGCAGGAGCTTCCGGTCTGTGGCAATTCATGTTGCAAACCGGGAAAATTTACGGTTTGGAAAGTAACAGTCTGGTAGACGAACGCCGCGATCCGATAAAAGCAACCTGGGCTGCCGCACGTTACCTGAAAGACATGTATGCCATTTATCAAGACTGGAATTTGGTAATTGCGGCTTATAACTGTGGTCCAGGAACCATCAACAAGGCTATCCGACGCGCCGGAGGAAAAACAGATTATTGGGAAATCTACAATTATCTGCCCAAAGAGACGCGTGGCTATGTGCCTGCTTTCATTGCAGCCAACTATGTGATGACTTATTATTGTAAGCACAACATCTGTCCGATGGAAACCAACATACCGGATGCTACTGACACGGTACAAGTAAACCGTAACCTCCATTTTGAACAAATAGCCGATGTATGCGGTATCAATCTGGATGAAATCAAAAGCCTGAATCCCCAGTTCAAAAAGAATATCATTCCGGGAGATACCAAAGCACAAACTCTCCGTCTTCCGATAAATTATATCAGCACATTTATTGACAAGCAGGACACTATCTATGCTCACCGTAGCAAAGAGTTATTCAAAAATCGCAGGGTAGTTGCCGTTGCCGATACACGCAGCACGGCACGCAACCAAAGTAGTACCCCTAAAGGAAGTGCCACTTATCATAAAATAAAGAATGGAGAAACTTTGTCTACCATTGCACGTAAATATGGCGTCACCGTCAATCAGCTAAAAAGCTGGAATGGACTGAGCGGCACAAGGATCAACGCAGGGAAGCAACTGAAGATTTATAAATAATAAAACATCAAATGCTTGCCCCGTATTGAAAATTGCTTATTTTTGCAGAAAGTGAATAAAAGGAGAACAGTATATGGAAGAGAATGTAAGCCAGAAGGAGAAAGAGAAAGCCGAAGAAGAAATAATTGAACAGGCATTCCAGGAACTGTTAAACGACTACTTGGCAACTAAGCACCGTAAACGTGTCGAGATAATAACCAAAGCATTCAATTTTGCCAATCAAGCGCATAAGGGTATCAAACGCCGCTCGGGAGAGCCTTACATAATGCATCCTATTGCCGTGGCAAAGATTGTTTGTAATGAAATAGGACTCGGTTCCACCTCTATCTGCTCGGCTTTGTTACACGATGTAGTAGAAGACACCGACTATACCGTAGAAGATATCGAGAATATTTTTGGTCCCAAGATTGCCCAAATCGTAGATGGACTGACAAAAATATCCGGCGGTATCTTCGGTGACCGCGCTTCGGCACAGGCCGAGAACTTCAAGAAGTTACTTCTCACCATGTCCGATGATATTCGCGTTATCCTTATTAAGATAGCAGACCGGTTGCACAACATGCGTACGCTTGGTTCCATGTTGCCCAACAAGCAATTTAAGATTGCCGGTGAAACGCTTTATATCTACGCTCCGCTTGCCAATCGTTTAGGATTGTACAAGATCAAAACGGAATTGGAAAACCTAAGTTTCAAATATGAACATCCGGAAGAATATCACGAAATAGAAAAAAAACTTGCCGCGACGGCCGTTGAGCGCGACAAAGTATTCAATGAATTTACAACTCCGATACGTGCACAACTCGACAAGATGGGGTTGAAATACCGTATTCTTGCCCGTATAAAATCCATCTACTCCATCTGGAACAAGATGCAGACCAAGCATGTTCCTTTTGAGGAAATCTACGATTTGCTTGCCGTACGAATTATTTTTGAACCCCGCAACATGGAAGAAGAGCTAAATGACTGTTTTGACATTTATGTTTCTATTTCCAAAATATACAAACCACACCCTGATAGATTGCGCGATTGGGTAAGCCACCCGAAAGCCAATGGTTATCAGGCTTTGCACGTCACCCTCATGGGCAACAACGGACAGTGGATTGAGGTTCAAATCCGGAGTGAACGCATGAACGACGTTGCCGAACAAGGTTTCGCCGCTCACTGGAAATATAAGGAAGGTGGCGGTAGCGAAGATGAAGGTGAACTTGAAAAATGGTTACGTACCATTAAGGAAATACTTGATGACCCTCAACCAGATGCTATCGACTTTCTTGATACCATCAAATTAAATCTTTTCGCTTCGGAAATCTTTGTATTTACGCCGAAAGGTGAAATTAAAACCATGCCGCAAAACTCCACTGCACTGGATTTTGCATTCTCTTTGCATACTGATATTGGCAGCCATTGTATAGGTGCTAAAGTCAATCATAAGTTGGTTCCCTTAAGCCATAAGTTACAAAGTGGCGACCAAGTAGAAATATTAACCTCCAAATCGCAACGTGTTCAACCGGAATGGGAAGTGTATGCCACCACCGCTCGTGCTCGTGCCAAAATTGCCTCCATTCTGCGTAAAGAGGCGAAAGCTTATCAGAAAGAGGGCGAAACAATGATAGCTGAGTTCTTCCAAAATGAAGATATCCGTATGGATGATGCTGCACTGAACAAACTAACTAAGCTACATAATTTCCATACTCCCGATGAACTTCTCATCGCCGTCGGAAGTAAAAAAATTGTATTGGGCGATGCGGATAAGAATATATTTAAAGAAAAGCAAAGTAGTAATTGGAAAAAATATCTCACTTTCTCTTTTGGAAGCAAAGAAAACAAGGACAATAAAGATGGTAAAGAACAACCTGAAGAAAAGACTTCACAAGAGAAAATCAATACAAAGCAGATATTAAAGCTGACAGAAGAAACTATTTCGAAGAACTACATCATGGCAGACTGTTGCCATCCCATTCCCGGAGATGACGTACTGGGCTACATTGATGAAGAAAACCATGTTATTATTCATAAACGCCAGTGCCCCGTTGCCGCCCGTTTAAAGAGCAGCTACGGCAACCGGATCATTGCCACAGAATGGGATACACACAAAGATCTCACCTTCTTGGTTACCATATATATAAAAGGTATAGACTGTATGGGATTGCTGAATGAAGTAACTCAAGTTATCTCGCGTCAGCTGAATGTAAATATCCGTAAACTGACAATTGAAACCATCGACGGTATTTTTGAAGGCAAGATACAACTCTATGTACACGATGTGGATGACGTACGTTCTATTTGTAATAATTTGAAACAGATACAGAACATCAAGCAGGTAGTGAGAATAGAAGACTAAAAGAGATTTTCTTTCAAATCATCTACTTGTTGATAAGTAAACGTGTCCAAGGCATCACGCATTCCTACCAACTCTTCGCGAATGGATTTCAGCCTATCTACAATCTCAAAATTGCGAAGAGTTGTTTCCTTATTATCTTTCATTCGCTGACGGGCACCAGGGAGGGTCATACCACGTTCCTTTACCAAATGATAGATAAGTTTTACCGTTTCAATATCCTCTTTTCGATATTGCCGTATACCACGCCCCCCCTTCTTAGGATTGAGTTGAGGAAACTCTTTCTCCCAAAAACGAAGCAACGACTCGTTTACATCGAACATCGCCGCGACCTCACTAATAGAGTAATATAACTTCAGCTTTTTATCTGTATTCAGCATATCAGTACTTTCAATTAACCATTGTCAAATATCCATCAATCCATCATCTTACCGTGGTTCTCCGCAATCTGAATCATATGGTCATAATCTTCGGCACTAAGATCCATAAAGTAATAGTTGACGGGGTTTACAACCTGGCCTTTTACATGTACCTCATAATGAAGGTGCGGTCCGGTACTTTTACCTGTACTGCCAACTGCACCAATCACCTCACCCCGTACAACTCGCTTACCAAGTTGCGTACGAAAACCTTGCAAGTGGGCATACCAAGTCTGATAACCAAAACCATGATCTATAATAATTATATTACCATATCCGGTCTCCCACCCCATCTTTATCACTTTTCCGTCACCGGTAGCGTAGACATCTGTACCCGGATGAGCAGAGAAGTCCATCCCTGCATGGAAACGAGCAGTACCGTATATAGGATCTATACGCGTTCCATAGCCAGAAGCAGTCTTCCGTAAATCTTTATTGGAAATAGGTTGGATAGCAGGAATACATTTCAACATCTCATCATGGTTCTTACACATCTCCACTACATCATCAAAAGAACGTGATTGAATATAAAGCTGTTTGGTCAGCATATCCATTTTCTGTGTAGTGTTGATAACCAAATCCGAGTTCGCCATATCCATCAAGTGCTCATAACGGTTTGTACCGCCATAACCCGCCTTACGAATGGTCGAAGGTATCGGATCGGCTTGAAAGATGACACGATAAAGGTTGTCATCACGCTGCTGTATATCCTGCAACACCCCCATCGCCTCATCCAACCGACGGGAAAGTACATTATACTGCGCTTGTAGCTTACTATTTTCTTTTCTCAACTCCTTCTCCGACGGAGAACCGAAAATTAATAACAGTATGATGAAACTACCCGCACCCAGTCCCATACCAAAAAATAAACGACGCAAAATACTTAATGCCCGTTGCCGTACAGTAGGATAGATTCGGTCATAAGTCTGTGTCCCTGGATTATAAATGTAGTAAACTTTGCGCATCTTAGGAAATATTTCGCTTGTCAATGCGGCAAAAGTAATAAAAACACGCTATCTTTGCACAGTTTTTTCAAGAATATTAACCTCAAGGATAGATATATAGAGTATGTTGACTGCAAATGAAATCAGAGACTCGTTCAAGAGTTTTTTTGAAAGTAAAAGCCATCAGATTGTGCCTTCGGCACCGATGGTGATTAAAGATGACCCCACGTTGATGTTTACCAACGCGGGTATGAACCAGTTTAAAGACATTATTTTGGGTAACCACCCGGCAAAATATAAAAGAGTTGCCGACTCACAGAAATGCCTTCGTGTGAGCGGAAAGCACAACGACCTGGAGGAAGTAGGTCATGATACTTATCACCACACCATGTTTGAGATGCTAGGTAACTGGTCGTTTGGTGACTACTTTAAGAAAGAAGCTATTTCATGGGCGTGGGAATATCTGGTAGACGTATTGAAACTGGATCCCAAGGATCTTTATGCCACCGTATTTGAAGGTAGTCCTGAAGAAGGTCTGGAACGCGACAACGAAGCTGCATCTTATTGGGAACAATTCTTACCCAAAGACCATATCCTTAATGGGAACAAACACGATAATTTCTGGGAAATGGGCGATACGGGGCCTTGTGGTCCGTGTTCAGAAATACATGTTGATTCCCGTTCGGAAGAAGAGAAAGCACAAGTTCCCGGTAGCCAGTTGGTGAACAAAGACCATCCGCAAGTTATTGAAATTTGGAATCTTGTATTTATGCAATTCAACCGTAAAGCGGACGGTAGCCTCGAAGGACTTCCCGCCAAAGTAATTGATACAGGCATGGGATTTGAACGTTTGGTACGTACATTACAAGGTAAAACTTCCAACTATGATACAGATGTATTCCAACCGATATTGAAAGCCATCGGTGACATGGCAGGTAAAAAGTATGGCGAAGATGAAAAATCAGACATTGCTATGCGTGTTATTGCCGACCACATCCGAACTATTGCCTTTTCTATCACAGACGGCCAATTGCCGAGTAATGCAAAAGCAGGTTATGTAATTCGCCGTATCCTCCGCCGTGCAGTACGTTATGGCTATACATTTCTTGGGCAAAAACAGGCATTCCTGTACAAACTTCTCCCCGTGCTGATTGAAAATATGGGTGGTGCCTACCCCGAATTGAATGCGCAAAAAGAATTGATTACCAAAGTGATTAAAGAAGAAGAAGATTCCTTCCTTCGCACTCTGGAAACCGGTATACGCTTACTCGACAAGACAATGGCAGATACCAAAGTTGCCGGTAAGACTGAAATCAGCGGTAAAGATGCCTTTACATTATATGATACGTTCGGTTTCCCACTCGACCTCACGGAACTTATCTTGCGCGAAAATGACATGACTGCCGATATCAAGGAATTCAATGCCGAAATGGAGAAACAGAAACAACGTGCTCGCAATGCTGCAGCCGTTGAAACCGGTGATTGGATTACATTGAAGGAGGGTACCACAGAATTTGTGGGTTATGATTATACGGAATATGAAACATCCATTCTGCGTTATCGCCAGGTGAGACAAAAGAATCAGACTTTATATCAGATTGTATTGGACAAGACTCCGTTCTATGCCGAAAGTGGTGGTCAGGTAGGTGATACGGGGGTATTGGTGAATGAATTTGAAACTATCGAAGTAATTGATACGAAGAAAGAAAACAATCTTCCTATTCATATTACCAAGAAGTTGCCCGAATATTTGGAAGCTCCGATGATGGCTTGCGTGGATACAGAAAAGCGTGCCGCATGTGCCGCTAACCACTCTGCTACCCATTTGCTGGATGCCGCATTACGTGAAGTATTAGGTGACCACGTAGAACAGAAAGGTTCTTTAGTTACTCCTGACTCTCTGCGTTTTGACTTTTCCCATTTCCAAAAAGTAACAGATGAGGAACTTCGTCAGGTAGAACACATTGTAAATGCCAAGATACGTGCTAATATTCCTTTGAAAGAATATCGTAATATTCCTATTGAAGAAGCTAAAGAACTGGGTGCCATCGCACTTTTTGGTGAAAAGTATGGCGACCATGTACGTGTTATCCAGTTCGGCTCTTCCATCGAATTCTGCGGTGGTACACACGTTGCCGCTACCGGAAACATCGGAATGGTGAAGATTGTATCCGAAAGTTCTGTTGCTGCCGGTATTCGTCGTATCGAAGCATACACAGGAGCACGTGTAGAGGAAATGTTGGATACTTTCCAAGACACCATGCGCGACCTGAAAGCACTTTTCAACAATGCACCCGACTTATCCGGTGCAATCCGTAAGTATATTGAAGAAAATGCAGGGTTAAAGAAACAGGTGGAAGACTTCATGAAAGAAAAGGAAGCACAACTGAAAGAAAAATTGTTGCAAAACGCTCAAGAAGTAAACGGTATAAAGGTTATTAAGTTCTGTGCAGCAATGATACCTGCCGATGCCGTTAAAAATATCGCTTTCCAATTGCGTGGAGAAATTACGGAAAATCTTTTCTTCGTAGCCGGAACAGTATTCGAAGGTAAACCGATGTTGACAGTTATGTTAAGCGATAACCTCGTAGCTGGTGGTCTTAAAGCGGGTAACTTGGTGAAAGAAGCAGCTAAACTGATACAAGGTGGCGGTGGCGGTCAACCTCATTTTGCAACTGCAGGTGGTAAAAACCCTGATGGTTTGAACGCTGCAGTAGATAAAATTATGGAATTGGCAGGGCTATAAACAGCCTCTAACTGATCTTACCTAATAAAAAGGACTCCGCTTTCGGCTAAATATCGAAAGCGGAGTCCTTTTTTACAGACAAAATATAATCTGATATTATTCTATACCAAGGCTAAACAACTCCCGAAAAACAACTGTCACACCCTGAGGCAACAAACCGGAAGGGCAAAATTCTGTGATATTCTCAGCAAGTACACACTTTGCCGTATTACCGGAAGAAGAAAGAAGAGTTCGGGTATAAAACCTCTTTTCATTACCATAAGTAAATTGCCACACGACCCGCATATCTCCTTCTTCATCTTCTACGAAAATTGTATCGTAACGGCCAATAAAAGGTATACTTTCTTTCCCTTCCGGATAAATCTCCAGTATACCTTTCTCCCAAAAAGAAGAGTCATCATCTGGTACCAACAAGTAATATCCGTTGTCTTTCAACCAAGGCCGTTCGGCCAGATTTTTCTGCACACTAGCCAGCAAATCCATAGATGCACCTTCGCTAATTCCATATTCAAAGCCCATTTTCATCATTTTACACTGATGACGTTTTTTCACTGTAATGAAAAGTTTAGTTCCAGTACCCGAGCCATCCATGATACGCAATATCGTTTCACCTTCCATCAGAGGTTGAATCTTAATACGCCGGTAACCGTTAACATCTTTAGTAAACGCTACATTTGCCACAGACTCATGTTCATTAATAAGGTTATAATTACCATCTCCTCCATCAATTCCTAATACTATCTCTTTTGTATTTGCCAAATATAATGTAACAGAAGAAATCAAGTTATCACAAGTCCCAATTTGATAGATAGGTTCAATCCCCTCAAAGATTACCATATCCCGATAATCCTCTTCACAACTGGCACCAACCAGCATCAAGCATATCAAAGTTAATATGTAATAAGCATGTTTCATTGTCTTAGATTTTAGTTGTTCCTTATATATAGGAATGCAAAATAGCAACAAATACTGCACTGAGAAATAGATATTCCACTTATTTTCCAGTATGATACAATCGTCCGTCTTGTTTACGTAATGCCAATTGTGCATCATAGAGTGACACCGGAGTGACATCTTTTCCTTGCATAATCCATACGCCATCGGGTCTTCCCTTACGAGCTCCTTCATGCTTGTTTCCCTTGGTACCGATACTGAAGTTTTTGGCAGATACCCATGGATTTTGAACGGTAATTCTACCTCCTTTACAATTCCAAAGAAACTGATTGGCACCTGCCCATCCATGTCCGGAACCCATATCGGCACGATCTTGCACATTGATTTGTCCGTCACTGTCAATGTTATCGTAGAGTGTACCAATATTCCAGCGGTGATGTGGTCCTGCATCGGCATGAGAATTTCGTATTTTCACCCTTACAAAAGCATTGGGCCCTACTCCCTTACTACCAGTAACACAATCATGCCGTCCTTCAGTAGTTTCACAATCTATCACCAAACATGATGACACATCATCCATCAAGAAGGAATAAAGTCGCCCTCCGGTACGCACCGCTACCCCATCAAAACATTTACAGTCCTTCACCGTAATATAACGAGAATTATCTCTCAGTTCAGCCAAACCATAGGCAAAGTATTTGGAAGTAACATTACGTATCCAACTATGTTCAGTCTTTGTCATATCAATAGCCGTACAACTATGATCTTCATCATTATAATAACCAGTCTTATCTTTTTTGGTTTTGTCATATTCACTGATAATCTGCATATTTTCTACACCACAATGGTTTATTCGTCCCGAAAAAGTTGACTTATACACAGCTCCACCACCATACCGAGTTTCCATAGCCATCATAATAGGATTATCAAAATGAAGAGTGTCGTCAATAATTTTAGTAACTACACGTTCATAAGCAAAATTATAGCCACTGGCTTCCCACTGCTTAACACCTGAGCCACCTTCTATTTGATCCATCTTAAGGTCATGAATCCATTCATTGGTACCGGGACGATAAATAGTGACATCATCACCAACCTGGAAAGAACCAGGGTTATTTACTGTAACCCAGAAACGCCCTACAGGAACATAAGCCTCTTTGATATTGTTAGAAGAAGGCGCAGATGGGGTCAATTTTCCGGAACCTGCTATTTTAATGAGCCTATGATGTGCATCATAACCTGCTTTTTTACCGGCAGCTACCAATATGGTACCATCTTCTCCATCGCCTTCACCACGAAGTACTACTCCACTAGCCTTTATAGCCAAAGACCCAAACACTTCATATTGTCCTTTTTGCAAAAGAATTGCTCCACGGATATTGTCCGTAAGCGGCATCCGAGAAACTTCATCAATAGCATTTTGAATCATGGAAGTAGCATCCACACCCTGCATTGGTGCAGAAAGGACTTTGACAACAGGAGCTTCAGGTATCTCAACTTCACCACCTTTATAGCCTATATTACTAAAATCAGGAAGAGTATTCCCAAAATCATCCTCCAGCAAAGAAAAATCAAAGTTAGGTTCTATACGCGAGTATAATACGGAGGGGACATAAGGGGCTTGAATTACAGAAATTTCTTTCTTCAAAGAACCAGCTGTAACACTGACAATAGCCTTACGTTGGTGCATGGCAGAATTTGACTCCACAGCGATGACCAGTATATTCGGTTTCTCCTTTTTCACAACACATGTAACCCAACTTGCTCCGGCAGTCATTACTCCTGCTTTCCATTGTATATTACTCTGTACCTGTATTTCCTTACTGCCACTGGCCACATCGAATGAAAGTTCAGTTTCAGTAATTTCAAGCATAGGTTCAATATTTTCCTGAATAACAAGAAGTACCTTCTTTAACGTGCCACATGTAAAAAGTATTTTCGATTCACGCTTAGCACCAGAGTCGTTAGCTTTTACAGTTATCGAAACAACCCCATTAGTTTCATCTTTGTAACTACACCAATCAGCACCGGAAACTACTTTAGCTTCCCAAACAGCAGAAGATTTAATTTCTATCTTCTTCGAAGACGCATCAGAACCAAATACCAGTTCTTCATCACTGATTTCTAACGTAAGAGGTGTTTCATCATCAGAACAAGCCTGCAAACTCCCCCCAAAAAGCAACACTAAAAAGAGAAAGAATAGTACCTTCCCTTCCCCAAAAAGAGTAGAATGTTTCATCGTAATATTCGTGTTTGTTGTTTAATAAAAATAATATTACGAATATAAAGGAAAAAAATAAAATAAAGCAAAATTATAAAGAAAAATAAAACAAATAATTTTTATTCTACCTGTACAGACGGATAATTCACTAGATACAACGTACCTGTAGTTCGTGTAAATGCGGTATACAACCAACGAAAATAATCAGGTGTCAGATACTCATCTGTCATATATCCCTGATCAAGGAAAACATTCTTCCACTGCCCACCCTGCGCTTTGTGGCAAGTTACAGCATATGCATATTTCACTTGTAAGGCATTATAATAAGGATCCGCTTTCATCTTCTTCATTCGTTCACGCTTTATGGTAATATCAGCATAGTCTTCTAACACCATATAAAAAAGGCGGTCGTTGTCAACTTTGGATAGTGCCGGTGCATCACTATGTAAAGTATCTAATAACAGATTTACATCCAATTCGAAATCATTGTAATCAGGAAAAGACAGAGTGACATTTGCAAAATGGAAACCATATAATTCACGTGTACTCCCAACTCTCCGAACAACAGCCGTATCACCATTAGCAATGAAATCCAATTCTTTCTCTTTCTCCGTCCAATAATAATTATTTTTCGCAACCATAAGTAAATCGCCTGTATTCAATTCATCCTCACGCCAGAGTATTTGGGTACGAATACCGTTATTGTAAATATTAGCTCGCTTGTTGGAACGGCATATCACAATGGTATCATCCACTCCATCACGACTATAACACTGTTCCAGAACATCAATCAACTCGTTACCCGGTAGTACCTTTATGTCTGCAAAACCTGTTACCTTTATTTTCGGTAAAGAGATACAGTTATCCTCTGTTATCAATTGGCGTAACCGGGTAGCATTCCACAAAATCCCCGATTGTTGTTCTTGTCTTACCACCTGAGTTAAATTCACCTCAACGACTTCGAGCCCATACCCCTTTAGAGCTTCGGCATAGAGAGCAGGACTTTGTTCTTCGCCAACCGGCGGCAACTGTGCCGTATCTCCCATCAGCAACAAACGACATCTCTGTCCGGAATAAACAAATTGTACCAAATCATCCAGTAATCTCCCCGTACCAAAAGCCGAACCGGACAACCCTTCATTGGAAATCATCGACGCTTCATCTACTATATATAAGGTATGTGTCGTCAAATTATCGTTCACCAAAAAATTACTCAATTCATTAGAAAAAGATCGTTGTCTATAAATTTTTTTATGAATTGTAAACGCTGAATGCCCCGCATAAGCTGAAAAAACCTTTGCCGCACGTCCCGTTGGAGCCAACAAAATTGACTTTTGTTGTAACTTATCCAATGTTTTGACCAATGCCCCTACTAACGAAGTTTTACCCGTTCCGGCATAACCACGAAGCAAGAAAACCACCTCACTACGGGGCGACAGAAGAAACTCTGATAAAGATTTTACAGCAATTTCTTGCTCGGGAGTTGGTTGATAAGGAAAATTTTCCTTAATTTGCCTTTCTAAATAGTTATTTATCATTTTTGTAAGAGAAAAAAGTAACGGGAACTATCGTTTTTAAATTTATTTCTTTTATTTTTGCGGTGCGAATATAACAACTAAAAAACATATTTATCATGAAAACAGTATTTAATATCGTTTTAGGCTTATGTGCTCTGGTCTTAGTTTATATCTGCTATACCAGCATTATGGGTCCTATAAACTTTGAAAAAGCTAAAAAGCACAGAGATGCGGCAGTCATCGCTCGTTTGATTGACATCCGTAAGGCACAGTTGGAGTATCGCGGTTTGCACAATCAGCAATACACAGCAAGCTTTGATACATTGATTGATTTCGTTAAAAACCAGAAACTTCCGTTCATTTATAAACAAGGTGAATTGAGTGATAAACAATTGGAAGATGGTCTTACAGAAAAGAAGGCTATCAACATCATCAATAAAGCTAAGAAAACCGGTAATTATGCGGATGTAAAAAAATGGGGATTGGAAAACTTCAAACGTGATACTTTGTGGGTAGCTGTTTTGGATACAATCTTCCCAAAAGGTTTCAATGCAGACTCTATGAGATATGTTCCTTTTGGAAACGGTGTACAGTTTGAAATGGCTATCAAAAATGATACAGCAAAATCCGGTGCTCCTTTCTGTCTGCTCGAAGTTAAGACTCCATACGAAGTTTACCTGAATGGTTTGGATAAACAAGAAATCGCTAACCTGAAAGATGTACAAACTAAGTTGGGTAAATATTCCGGTTTGATGATTGGTAGTTTGGAAACAGCTAACAACAACGCTGGTAACTGGGAATAATCTTCCATCATACGTATGATAGAAACAACTGATTTTAGTAAATCGGAACAATATACCTTATCCATCCGTCTTAGTACGGATGGATTTTCTTTTTCTGTATTCAATCCCTTGAATGATGGTAATTTTTTTTTCTATGAACATGATGTAAACAAGTCCCTATCCCTCACTGCCAATCTGAAACAAACTTTCCGTGATGTGGAATGGTTAAAGCATCCCTTCCGCCGTGTCAATGTGATAATGGCAGACAAGCGATTTACATTCATTCCTTTGGAGTTTTTTGAAGATGAACAAGCAGAAACGGTATTCTATCATAACCATCCACGAAAGGAAAACGAAACAGTGCAATACAATATTCTACAGAAAAACAATATCGTAGTATTATTTGGTATGGATAAGAGTACTTGTACTTTCTTGAATGAACAATATCCCAACATTAAATTTTACTCTCAAACCAGTCCACTCATAGAGTTCTTTGCAACCAAAAGCCGTTTAGGAAATAGTAGAAAGATGTATGCTCATTTGTGCAAAGATGCCGTAAACATTTATACTTACGAATGTGGACGTTTGTTACTTGCCAATTCTTTTGCCTGTAAGGAGATCAACGATCAAATCTATTATCTACTTTATATTTGGAAACAGCTTGGTATGGAACAGGAACGTGACGAATTACACCTTACAGGATACTTATCTGACAAAAACCAATTATTATCCGAACTGAGAAAATTTATCCGACAGGTATTCATCATGAATCCTGCCACTAATATTGATCTCCAAGCCATTAACCTATGCGAGTAATTAGCGGAATATACAAAAGAAGACGTTTTGATGTACCCCACTCTTTCAAGGCACGTCCGACCACAGATTTTGCTAAAGAGAACTTGTTTAATGTACTATCCAATTATATTGACTTTGAAGACGGTATACGCGCTCTCGATCTCTTTGCGGGAACAGGTAGTATCAGTATTGAACTGGTATCCAGAGGTTGTGATCAAGTTATCAGTGTAGAAAAAGATCGTGATCATTATGCTTTTATTTGCAAAATCATACAAGAATTGAAGACCGATAAGTGCTTGCCTATCCGTGGCGATGTATTCAAATACATAAAAAGCGGACGAGAGCAGTTCGACTTCATCTTTGCCGATCCTCCTTATGAACTTACCGGATTGGAAACTATACCTGATCTGATTTTTGAAAATAATTTTTTGAAAGAAGACGGACTGTTTATCCTGGAACATGGTAAGAAAGATAATTTTGAGAATCACCAGCATTTTGTAGAAAAAAGAGTGTACGGAAGTGTAAACTTCTCTTTTTTCCAATTATAGGAGCGGTGCCAAAAGCCGTATCACACTCTCGGCAGCTTTAAGATACCAAGAGCGTTTCTTCCAACTTTTTAAGAATACTTGTATACACTCTCGCTGATCCTGTAAAAAGATTTCGCGCATCTGGAGAGCAGTTTCCGCATCGTATATAAAAGCATTTACCTCGAAGTTATGTTCAAAACTACGGAAATCTACATTCGTAGACCCTACCGTAGACAATTCGTCATCCGAAACCATCAGCTTGGAGTGTAAAAAACCTTTCTTATAAAAATAAACCTTAACCCCGGCACGTAACATATCTGCAAGATACGAACAAGACCCTAAATGCGTCAGCCGATTATCAGCCCGATAAGGGATCATTAAGCGAATATCCACACCAGACAAAGCAGCTGTCTGCATAGCAACAGCTACCGCCTCGGTAGGCAAGAAGTAAGGAGTTTGTATATAGAAATATTTCTTTGCCCCCGAAATTGCTGTTAAAAGTCCCTGCATAATTTCTTTCCATGGCCCTATCGGTTCACTGGTAACAATCTGCGCCAGCGAAGTGCCACAGTTGTCTATTTTCGGAAAATACCGGGTAGAAGTCATTAAAGTACGGTCTACAAAATACCAATCGAGTAAGAAAGCCGTTTGTAATCCATGTACAGCTTTTCCTTCCAACATCAGATGAGTATCCCGCCAAATCCCCCATGAGAAGCCACGCATATAACGTTCTGCCAAATTCATCCCTCCAATAAAACCAATACATCCGTCAATAACAACAATTTTCCGGTGATTACGATAATTCACTTTACTAGTGAACAGTGGAAAGCGGACTTTCAGAAAACTGCGTACCTCGACACCTGCCTCGCGCATTTTTTCAAAAAAACGATGGGGTACATGCCAACAACCTACATCATCATAAATGACACGTACTTCTACTCCTTTTTTTGCCTTATCTATCAGGACATCGCGCACCATACGTCCAATTGCATCGTCCTCAAAGATATAAAACTCAATATGAATATGTTTTTCCGCTTTCTGCAATTGGCGCAAAAGAGATTGCAACATTGAAAGTCCCAATGTATAAGTTTCTACACGGTTACCATCAAAAGGAAAAGCTTGGTTAGTATTACGGAATAAGGAAATGAGACGACTATAATTCATAGGAAGAGCACAGGAGTCCTGAGACAGATACTCCGCCATCGGTTTTTTCAATAGGCGGTCGTAACTTTTCTTTCCGATGATACGTTCACGACGTTGGCTACGACCAAAGAAAAAGTAAAGAATCAATCCCACTACCGGTAAGAACATCAGTATCAATATCCACGACATCGTCTTCACCGGATTACGGTTATCGAGGACAATGACAATAATCGTTCCGATAATGGCTCCAAAATAAAGAATATTAAAAGCTACGGCAGCGATTTCACTTGCTATGAAAGTCCAGTCTATCATGCAAGCAAATATAAAAAAAAGAAATGATAATTTAATATACTAATATATAGTTAATGTGCTAATATGCACATATTAACACATTAGCACATTAACTATATATTAGCGCCTTATCAAAATGGCCTTCTACCTCCAAAACCACCTCCATGGCGTCCTCCACCAGGAGCGCCAGGACCTCCGAAACCACGTCTGCCACCATCTTGCATACTCTCACGAGCTGATTTATTACCAAAGATATTCAGACGATAGATAAAATGCAACATACAATAACTATTGACACCGTTGTATTCATAAACCGAACGACCGTTAGCATTCAATGAGCGACTGATATTACTCTGTTGCTTCAGTATGTCATACATCTCAAAACTAACTGTCGCCGCTCCCTTGAAGAGAGTTTGTGAAAGCTGCGCATTCCAAATTAATTCATTACGGTTCATACTGGCATCCGTATAACCACGACGACTTTGGTTGGCAATATTAGTAGAAAGACTCATATTCCATGGCATACTCACTGTAGTATTAGCACCGTAAGAAAAAGTATAAGGTTCCTGATTATTACTTGGTGTCAGTTTGTCTTTTTCAATTGAATAAGAGAGCGAACCGTTCAAACCAAACTCAAGCCAGTCATTACGAAAAGTACCATTCAATCGTTCATTCAAAGTAAGATTTGTAGTAGTATTTTTTTGTTCCACTGCATCAGTACCTCTACCAGAAGTCAGGTAACCCACATTATTAGTATAATCGGCATTGGTATATGAACTAATAGTGAACTTCTTGTTTTTCAATGCCGTATTGAAACCAAACAAACCAGACGCACGCCAATCACCATTTATATTTTTGGAAGTCGTAGTCCATCCACCAGTCGTTTCATTATACACACGACTGTTACTGATACTATTTTGAGTGGTTTGGAAATTCGCATGTGAAAAAATGCCACGTTGTTTATCCGCATTATACGTATTATAAAAAACACGGAGATTATGCGTAAAAGAAGGTTTCAATCCTGGATTACCAATTCTGATATTCAATGGATTAGAATCATCCGTCACTGGTAACAAGTTCTCCATACTAGGTTGACTGCTACGTCCACGGTATGTCATACGCAATTGGCTTACTTTAGAAAAACGTACACGCAAATCCACATTCGGTGCAAAATTAAAAACGCTACGAGTAGTAATCGTATCAATTTCACCCTTCTTATAAGTGAGTTCCGTATTCTGTGGTTGGAAAGACAGACCAGCATTCAGTTGATACTTCGGACGGATAAACCGCAATCCCACCATAGCATCATGATTATAGGTTTTATATTCAGCATACTTACTTTGATCCATATCCTTATTATTTATATAGTCGGCCGGAAGCTGTTCACCCATTTCCCATCCCAGCTTAGAAAGGTCATATGTACTTTTATCACTCTCAGTATAGTTATACTGAAACTGATAGCTGAATTGTAAGAAAGTTGCCCACGCAATAGGTTCGCTATAAGTAAGTTGCCCACTATAACTGTAATTTGACGCAGGTGAAGTAATATAACGTCGTATCACATCATCATCCCGAATGTTATCCGTCTGGAAATATCGCGTATCCGTAGAACTGAACTGTTCGCTATCATTATCACCATAACTAAAACGACCTCGAAAGGTAATATTACGTCCTTTTGAGTTCAGCTTACGATTTATCTGAAGCGTCGCATTAGTGGAAAGAGAATTACCGTTACTACTAGAAAGACTATTATTAGTATTCACCAAAATCTTTTTCAACGGATCGTCATCGTCCGTCAGATCGGCACGCATCAGCTTCATCCAGATATTGAGCGAATCATTAGGATTAGTGAAATATTTATAAGGATCATCATTGAACGTAGCAGACTTTCCATCGGAATAGCTTTCCGTCTTTCCATACGAAAGATTAGGACGGAAAATGATATTCGTCAACGTATCGGGTCTCCATTCCAAACGGAAATCCACATTTACATTCTGACTCTTACTTCTACTCAAAGAATTAGAATTTGAGAAAGAAGAATTACTTCCACTGGACAAGAAATTTTCCGAATATCCACGACTAATCACATCATTGTCCCGATAATTATAGCGTGCGCTACCACCTAACTCCAGTTTATCAGTCTCTGTAGCAAAGCTCACACCCAATTCTTTAGTTGCAGTCAATCCGTTGTTACGGCGCCAACGGGGACCGCCACCACCACCAGAAAAGCCCTGATCGTTTACATTATTCGCACCGGCTATCAGAGACACTTGCGTCTTGTCGCGGAAATAATTCACCATAGCGCGTCCCATATAACGGCTTTCCGTACCTCCTGCCAAATCTATATTACCAAAAACACCTTGATTCATACCTTTCTTTACCGTGAGGTCAAGTACTGTTTCCTCTTCACCGTCATCAATGCCGGTAATACGTGCCAAATCAGACTTCTTATCGTATGTTTTCAGTTTGTCAACCATATCGACCGGAAGGTTCTTCAAACCGGTTTTCACATCACCGCCAAAGAATTCCTTGCCACCAACCATGATTTTCTTTACCTCTTTACCGTTTATTTTCACGTTACCATCTTCATCGACTTCGGCTCCAGGAAGCTTCTTTACCAACTCTTCAAGCATAGCACCTTCGGGAGTACGGTAAGCAGAAGAGTTAAACGCAATCGTATCTTCCACAACCTGTACCTGAGGAGCTTCGGCAGTAACCACTGCCTCTGCCAGCATAACGGCATCAGTTTCCAACGTCAACGTACCTATTTTCCTGTTGGGATTGGCATCAGTCAACTGCAAGGGAACCAGTTTATTTTTAAAACCAATATAGGAAACCTTCAATACATATTTTCCGGCTTTTACCTTCGGTAAGGTAAAATAGCCTTGCCCGGTAGTAGCAATACCGGCTGCGTACGTACTGTCCGGTAATGAGAGTAATTGGACAGTAGCTTGTGCCGCAGGTTCTTTCGTGTCCTCAACTACACGACCGGAAACGGTAATGTTCTTTGTTTGTGAGAAAGCGGAAACTGTCGTTATTAACAGCAACGCCAGTCCGGTGATAATCTTTTTCATGCCCTATTTTTATAAATGACTAACAATGTTTATTTGTACACTGCTTCATTTGACAAACTTCTACACAAAAGGTTTAATACCTTACATGTTGAAATATCTTAATTATCGACCATTCCTCCCAAAGCATCTACCAATCTGCATTTTTTATATACTAAAATCATTGTAGCCAGCATACTCCTGCAGTATCACCGTTCACTGTTCACAATAATACTATCTATCTTTTCGGTTACCACTCTTATTACCTCCCAAAGTGTCGAAACGATAGACAAGATGTACCATGCAATAACTGGTCAAAGTATTAAAACGGATATCCGTAACATTTGTACCGCTTGTCCAGCGATACTGATTATTCTGCTGTTGCAAGATGTCATATACTTTGACACGTACCATCGCCTGCTTCCTTTTCAGAAATTTCTTAGATATCTGCGCATTCCACATCAGTTCATCTTTGTTAGCATTGCCGCTGTATCCGTCACGTATCCTCCAGTTTAAATCTGTAGAGATCTCTATATCCCAAGGTAACCGGATGTTGGTATCCCCACCCAATGTATAGTCAAATGTTTCGCGGTTACTGTCGGTCTGTTTACTATTATATATACTGTTATACCGGAAAGTTGCTTTCAAAGACACATCGAATTTGTCACTACGATAACTACTACGTAAAGTTTCACCCGTCGAAAAATTATGTGTAGTACTCAGTTCCCAATCCTCCCCCTTTTGATTGACAGTAGTATAACTCACCTGATCTCTATAGTTGAAATCCATATTCACTCCGATATTGAACTTCTTGTTTTTCAACGGCATATAAAAAGAGCCCCATGAACCGATATTCCAGTTACCGTTCACATTCACCTTATGATAGGTACGCGCGCCTGTTTCCTTGTCATAAGTCATACGGTCGGCTACGGAATTCATTGTATTTCTGAAATACAGACTCATGTAGATACTTCGCATACTCTTAGGCGAATAACGATTATAGTTGATATCCACATTATTTGTAAACGAAGATTTCAGGTTCGGATTACCATACCGCATGTTCATCGGGTCAGTCACATTAATCACCTCCTGCAAGTCCCACATATTAGGTGCTTCACTATTCCCCCTGTAATTGAGCCGTAGCCTCTCACGTTGAGAAAATACATATTCCAACCATAATGTAGGCGTCCAATTCACTACATATTGCCGTGGTAAATCCTTGAAAGCATTAGGACCAATTGTTGTCTTACTCTCCGTAGTACGCGGATTTAAGGCCACTCCGGCATTATACAACAATCCCTTATAGTTATCGCCTTGCTTAAGGTGGTTACCTTGAATAGAAAGATTTACATAATGGTTGTTATAAAAATTCTCCACACGCGAACTCAATCCATTATTATAGTCCAGATTAAAGCGATTATCGTAGTTGATACTGTCATAGACCAATGATTGGGACAAGCCGCTTTGATGGGAATAATTATAACTGAGACTGAGTGTATAATGTTTGGAAAGTGGTTCTGAATACATGGCAAAAACTCCCCAATTACGATTATCGCCGTTACCAGCCGTCCTACGTTCAATGTCCGAGATACTGTCCTGCTTAAAAAACTGCGAATAAGAATCATTGAAATTATCCCGCTGGTTATCACTATAACCAAAGTTTACAGAGGCATGAAAGTTACGCCCCCGTTTCTTGAAACGGTGATTGTAAGTGAATGAACCACTGACATTAAAATTCCTGCTATCCCCATAATTTTGCGAAGTTGTTTCATTGATATCTTTCAGTTCATTGTCACGGTTCTTGTTCCAATAGTTGCCCCAAGAGTCATTCTTCTGATAGCCCAAAGCCGACCTTACGGAAATTGTATTCAAACTGTCTACCTTCCATTCCAAGTACATGTCTCCTTTCAAATCGTGACTACCATTCTTGCTGTTCGACCTATTATTAGAAAAAGTAGATTCCTCTCCCAGAAAGGTTTCTGTAGATGATTCCGTATCCGAATCTACCTCATTATGCCGATAACGGACATTTCCTCGCAAATCCAGCTTTTTCCCTTTGCGCGCATACGTAAGACCACCGTTCTGGTTAGTACGTTGCCCGCCGCCCCAACTACGATCTCTACCAAAGTCCCGTCCAGCTTCTCCAAGTTCCGAGAAACCTTTCCCATTGGTATTATTGGCAGAACCGATAAAAGACAAATTAACTTCATCCGTGAAATGATTAACATTGACTCCCTCTTCATAGCGATCTTTACTACCATATCCGGCAATCACATTTCCCATCCAACCACTGTTCTTTTTTAATACCAGATCTAATACCGCCGTTTCATTTCCATCTTTAATACCTGTCTGGCGTTCGCGGTCGCTCTTCTCTTTATAAGCTTTCAGTTTCTTCACAGCGTCTGCCGGAAGGTTTTTCAGCGACATTTCCGTGTCTCCACCAAAGAACTCCTTACCATTCACCATGATTTTCTTTATTTCTTCACCATTCAACTTTATCTTTCCCTCCTCGTCGATCTCCACACCGGGAATTTTCTTTATCAGTTCATCAAGCATAGCACCTGCAGAGACACGATAGGCAGACGCAGAATATTCTGTCGTATCGGCTTTCACCACTACCGGAGGAGCTTCTGCTGTGATAAGCGCCTCATCAAGCAACACTCCATCAGATGCCAAAGCTATGACACCGATATTCTTAGACGGTACTTTAGCAGATAATGCTACTGACTGAAAATGAGTGTTATATCCCACAAAGGAAACTTTAAGAAGGTAGGTTCCGGCCTTTACAGGGGGCAATGTAAAATAACCCTTCTCTTGGGTGATATTTCCTGCCACTTGCGAACTATCGCGCAAAGCAAGCAGCTGAATCGTAGCAGCTTCAATAGGCTCTTTTGTCTCTTTCTCGATGACCTTCCCCGAGACAACAACTGTGTTCTTTTGCGCCAAAGCAATTCCGGGAGTAAAAAGTAATAACAACATCCCGGCTATAAGTTTTTTCATGTAGTATTAGTGTTTATATTGCGGATACAAATATAGGCACTAATCTCTTACATAAGGTTTAAAATATACCACAATTATCTCCAAAATACATCATATTTACCTTTTAGGTTCAGATATCGTGAACTATTGAAGATTAAAACAGAAGCTTGAAATGTTACTAAGGACTATTTTGAAAAGACAAATGCGAATTTGGGGATGTTATTTTAATTCTTAGGCATAAATTAAACGGATTTCTACTCAGATAAGGATAACACGATGCGATCTTAAAATCTACGTTATTTACGTTTAAAGAGGCCGTCAATCGTTGCTTTCTTTATACCAAATTCCAGACAAAGCACGTTCAATATGAGGAATATCAGGAAAGAAGAAGAGTCTACAGTCAAAAGATCACCCAGCGCCACCCGGTAGAGCATCCCACCGAAAACGAAAAGTACAGTCAGAAAGATAGCGTTCCGCGTTGCTTTATTGCGTATCTGTTCCGTTTCTTTACTTTCGGATTTGGTCAAAGCAAACAAAATCATCAATGCTCCCATCATCATCAAAAGTTTGGCACATTCTTTATAAAACAACAGGTTGGCATCAGTCACTTTACCCATCATCGCCATGATGAAGGGAATAAACAAACCCAATGCAATCACAAAATATCCAAGTGGGCGACAATATGCAGGAAGTAAAGCTCTCATCAATTCAATTACAAATTACTAGTTATAAATTACCGATTATGAAATGCAGATAATAACCACATCTTACAAATCCATAGATTTTCAGTGGACAAAGATAACATTTTATTGTCAAAAGAGCTATCTTTGTACCACAATAAATGAAGGAAATCCCTTGTTTCCTTCCATAATTTGTAATCCGTAATCCATAATCAAGAATGAGTAAACAAAAAGTAATCCTCTGCGAAGGACTGGGAAACAGCCTGACGCTTGCCATTGAACAATGTCCCCACGATAAGCTTTTCATTCTCACTGACGAACATACCCATCGTTTGTGCTTGCCACAACTGAAAGACATTGCCGTTTTAAAGAATGCCACAGAAATCATCATTGGTGCAGAAGACTTGCATAAAAACCTGGAAACGTTGGCTTCCGTTTGGCAAGCCCTGAGCGAGCAAGGCGCCACACGCCATTCTCTGCTTATTAATCTGGGCGGTGGCATGGTAACCGACCTGGGTGGTTTTGCCGCCTCCACTTTTAAGCGGGGAATTGCTTACATTAATATTCCCACCACCCTGCTTGCCATGGTCGATGCTTCGGTAGGTGGCAAAACCGGTATCAACTTTAACGGATTGAAGAATGAAATCGGTGTCTTCGCCCCTGCTACCAGCGTATTGTTAGAAACAGAATTCCTCCGTAGCCTTGATGCGCACAACTTCTTTTCGGGATATGCCGAAATGTTGAAACACGGCCTTATCAGTACTCCGGAACACCTTACCGAATTACTTTCTTTTGATACCGAAAAAATAGATTATGTAGGTCTTAAAACAATGGTAGGCCGTTCTGTCCGGGTAAAAGAAGATATCGTGGAACAAGACCCTCAAGAGCATGGCATTCGGAAAGCACTGAACTTAGGACATACCGTAGGACACGCGTTCGAAAGTCTCGCGTTGGCAGAGAACCGTCCCGTGTTACATGGTTATGCCGTGGCATGGGGGCTTGTTTGCGAACTATATCTTTCCTATATAAAAGTCGGTTTCCCGAAAGACAGAATGCGCCAAGTCATTCAGTTCGTCAACGAGAACTATGGTGGTTTTGTCTTTAACTGCAAGCAGTACGATCGCCTTTACGAGCTAATGGGACATGACAAAAAGAACGCTGCCGGAATTATCAACTTTACTTTACTGAAAGAAGTCGGTGAAATCTGTCTCAATCAGACGACAGATAAAGTCACTATTTTCGAAATGTTTGATTTCTATCGGGAATGTATGGGGGTATGACATTCCACCTTTTATTGCCACTCTCAATATGTCAGCAAAATCCCCTTTTTGCTGACATACTTATTTTCTAAAACTCTCCTAAAAAAAGTCTCAGCCCCTTTACATACAACTTTCAGATATAGGTATTAACTATCCGAACGGACAAGAAAAGCATTTTCTTCCACGAATAAACTTACTTCAGACGTGGTGTATATAGATGGAACACGTGCTATCTATATAGGTAACGTGTCCCATCTATATACGGTTCGCGATCCACATATAGATGCCACCAAACGGACATATACATCTACTGAAAAAAAAGTATATATTTCACTGTTCGTCTCTCATTTGTCCATTCAAAAACGCTTCATTCCAGATTACAGAATTGTATATATTTTTATATTCACCTATCTTACAGAAACTTATCAGATTTCATTCGTTTGTTTTCTGCTAACTGTCTTTCTACCCACAAACAAAGAATTCTCGTTACGGTTGAAAATACAAAATGTCAGTCGACATAAAAAAGTTCTATCTTCAATCATTCACAAATCCACTATAAAACAAAGTATTATCACACTTTCTTCAACCACAGTCTATTTTTCATTCTAAAAAAGAAGCCAGAAAATTTGCAAGTTTTACATAAATGCCGTACTTTTGCAACTGCAATTCGGGGTATAGCTCAGCCCGGTAGAGTACGCGTCTGGGGGGCGTGTGGTCGCAAGTTCGAATCTTGTTGCCCCGACAAGCTGAATAAAAGGAGTTAAGTGAAAACTTGATTCCTTTTTTATTTTATCCATCCCTGCTTTATAGAACACTTTATTGGAACTGACAGATTTTCTATACCGGATAAAAACAAAATATTTCCACTATTACATTTGCCACTATTTGTAACTTGAAAAAGACAGTAAAGTTTACTTAAAACAAATTATATATATAGGATTTTATCAGTCCCGTCTTTCTATAATTTAACTGAAATAGTTACTTTTGCAAAAGTAAAAAACAAATTTATGGGAGCAGCAAAATGGATTGGTGGTATCATCGGTTTCATGGCCGGAGGTCCACTGGGAGCATTGGCAGGTTATGCCTTTGGTTCGCTTTTTGACAACAGTGACAATAACTACTATAATCGCTATAATGACGAACAGACCAAAGGATACTACGGACAACGTAACAGCTTTCTTTTCTCTATGCTCGTTATGGCTTCGTACATCATCAGGGCTGACGGACGTATTATGCACAGCGAAATGGAATTTGTCCGCCGTTTCCTGCGAACCACTTTCGGTGAAGAAGCAGTAAATGAAGGTGAGCAGATACTGCTCAACCTTTTTGAGCAAAGTAAACAAATGGAAAAACAAGATCCTCTTGCCTTTAAAAATACCATTCGTGACTGTGGAAAACAAATTGCCGTAAACCTCACATACGAGGAACGTCTACAATTGCTTGTTTTCTTGGCAGAAATTGCCAAAAGTGACGGTCACGTTTGCTTGAAAGAAATAGAAGCACTAAAGGAAATAGCCACATATATGGGGCTTTCGACAGCCGAAGTAAATTCCATGCTCAATCTGGGTGGAAACTCACTTGAAGAAGCGTACAAAGTGCTCGAAATAGAATCCACTGCTACCAATGACGAAGTACGTGCCGCATACCGCCGCTTAGCCTTGAAACATCATCCCGACAAAGTGGCAACATTAGGAGAAGATATAAAGAAGGCTGCCGAAGAAAAGTTCCAGAATATTAACAATGCCAAAGAACAAATCTACAAAGCAAGAGGTATGAAATAGTAAAAGCCATTAATAACAATATCAATCAGTATTTATGAAAAAACTTCTCGTAACCATTACATTACTTCTCACAGTAATGACCGGCCATGCCGCCACTCCTCTCTGGATGCGTGATGTACGTATCTCACCCGACGGTTCGGAAATCGTTTTTTGCTACAAAGGAGATATTTACAAAGTGCCTGCAAAAGGCGGAACAGCTACCCAACTGACAACCCAAAACTCATACGAATGTACACCTGTATGGTCGCCCGATGGTAAACAGATCGCTTTTGCCAGCGACAGGCACGGCAACTTCGATGTATTCGTAATGTCTGCCAATGGAGGAACGGCACAACGCCTGACTACCAATTCGGCAGGTGAACTTCCTTCCACTTTTACACCAGACGGTAAATACATATTGTTTTCAGCCTCTATTCAAGATCCGGCAAGCAGTGCCTTGTTTCCCACCGGTGCCATGACTGAACTTTACAAAGTTCCTGTAACCGGCGGACGAACGGAGCAAATACTGGGTACACCTGCCGAAGCAGTCTGCTTCGATAAATCCGGTAATCATTTCTTCTATCAAGATCGTAAAGGTTTCGAAGATGAATGGCGAAAACATCACACATCGTCCATCACCCGTGACGTATGGATGTACGATATTCAAAGCGGGAAACATATCAACCTTACCCAACATGCCGGCGAAGACCGTAATCCGGTACTGGCTCCCGACGGACAAACCATCTACTTTTTGAGCGAACGAGATGGCGGTTCGTTCAATGTATATTCTTTTCCACTCGACCGACCGCAATCGGTAAAAGCGATAACCGACTTCAAGACTCATCCGGTACGTTTCCTTTCTATGAGTAACAATGGAACATTGTGTTATGGATACAATGGTGAGATTTATACTCAGCAGAACGGTTCCGCCCCGCAAAAGGTACAGATAGAAATGATACGCGACGACCAGCCCCAATCAGTCAATCTGGTCTTTTCGGACAGAGCAACTTCGGCTACCATTTCTCCGGATGGCAAACAGGTCGCTTTCATCGTTCGTGGTGAAGTTTTCGTTACTTCGACAGACTATACCACTACCAAGCAAATCACGCATACTGCAGCACGTGAAGCCGGGCTTACCTTTGCTCCGGATAATCGCACTTTGGCATATGCCAGCGAGCGTAATGGTAACTGGCAATTGATTTTAGCCAAAATCGCCCGGAAAGAAGACCCCAATTTCCCCAATGCAACTATTATCAACGAAGAAATATTGCTACCGTCCGCTACCATAGAGCGTGCGTATCCGCAATTCTCTCCTGATGGTAAAGAACTAGCATTTATTGAAGACCGTAACCGATTGATGGTACTTAATCTGGAAACCAAGAAAGTGCGCCAAATTACCGACGGATCAACCTGGTACAGTACCGGTGGTGGGTTTGACTATTCTTGGTCACCCGATGGCAAATGGTTTACCCTTGAATTTACAGGAAACAAGCACGACCCATACTCTGATATAGGTCTTGTCAGTGCAGATGGTAAAGGTGAGATTGCCAATCTAACGAATAGTGGATATATGAGTGGTTCTCCCCGTTTCGTACTTGACGGCAATGCCATTCTCTTCATCACTGAGCGTTACGGTATGCGCGCTCATGCGTCATGGGGTTCGCAAAACGACGTCATGTTGGTATTCCTCAATCAAGATGCTTACGACAAATATAGCCTGAGTAAAGAAGATTACGAACTGCGTAAGGAACTGGAAAAAGAACAGAAGAAAGATGCTGACAGTAAAGATAAAAAGAAAGAAAACAAAAAAGAAGATAATGATGCCGAAACAAGAGTAAAGGAGATCGTTGTAGAATTGAAGAACATCGAAGACCGCATTGTACGTCTCACTCCAAATTCTTCCGATCTGGGTAATGCCATCATTTCCAAAGACGGTGAAACCCTCTACTATTTCGCAGCTTTTGAAGGGGGATATGACCTCTGGAAGATGGATATTCGAAAAAAAGACACCAAATTACTCCACAAGATGGACACAGGATGGGCTTCTATGCAGCTGGATAAGGGGGGAAAGAATCTCTTCCTGCTGGGTAGCAGTAACATGAAGAAGATGGATATGGTCTCCAATAGCCTGAAACCTATCACTTATCGTGCCAATGTGAAGATGAACTTGGAAGCTGAACGCGAGTATATGTTCGACCATGTGTATAAACAACAGCAAAAACGTTTCTACAACACCAATATGCACGGTGTAGATTGGGATGCCATGAGTGCTGCTTATCGTAAGTTCCTACCCCACATCAACAATAATTATGACTTTGCCGAACTACTGAGTGAATGGTTGGGCGAACTGAATGTATCGCACACTGGAGGACGCTATTATCCAAGTGGACAAAGTGAACCGACTTCAAGCTTGGGACTGCTCTTCGATTGGAATTACATAGGTAAAGGTATGCTTATTTCGGAAGTGATAGAGAAAGGTCCTTTCGACAGAGCTAATACAGAAGTAAAACCGGGTATGGTAATCGAAAAAATTGATGGTACGGAAATCACTCCCGAAATGGACTATTATACCTTACTTAATAATAAGACAAAGAAGAAAACCCTCGTCTCACTTTACAATCCACAAACCAAAGAACGCTGGGAAGAAGTGGTAATCCCTATCAGTAACGGTACACTAAACGATTTACTCTATACCCGTTGGGTGAAACAACGTGCTGCCGATGTGGATAAATGGTCTGACGGTCGTTTGGGTTATGTCCATATCGAGTCGATGGGCGATGACAGTTTCCGTTCCGTTTATTCGGACATTTTAGGAAAATACAACAATCGTGAGGGTATCGTTATTGACACTCGTTTCAACGGTGGTGGTCGTCTACACGAAGATATAGAGGTGTTGTTCAGTGGTAAAAAGTATTTCACGCAGGTAGTTCGTGGACGTGAAGCCTGCGATATGCCCAGTCGCCGTTGGAACAAACCTTCCATCATGTTGACGTGCGAAGCCAATTATTCCAACGCACATGGTACACCGTGGGTGTACAGTCATCAGAAATTAGGTAAGCTGGTAGGTATGCCCGTTCCAGGAACCATGACTAGTGTATCATGGGAACGCTTACAAGACACATCACTTGTTTTCGGTATTCCGGTGATAGGTTATCGTCTGCCTGATGGCAATTATCTGGAAAACACCCAATTGGAACCGGATATCAAAGTGGCCAATGACCCTGAAGCTATCGTCAAAGGAGAAGACACACAATTGAAGACAGCAGTGGAAGAGCTGTTGAAAGAGTTGGATGAAAATAAGTAAAAAAACAGGTTTCAATGATATGGATTTACTCATCCATATCATTGAGGTGTATTTCTAACGCTTTCACCGAAATATAAATCTCGTACACCGAAATGGCCAGCGAAATGATCAGCAATACCAAAGCAAGGCCAAAAATATAGACCGAAGCAAGATAAAGCCGGATATAAATAAAGAACATACTGACTACGCACAGTAATAAACTCGCTATACCTGACACCTGCATAGCACGTGTCAGGTATAGTCTTTTTCGCAAGTTGGCAATCTGTGCGGCAGTCACCGAGGAATGGTTCTTCTGATGTTGTTCCTTCAAAGTACGTACCAAGCTGGCATAAGACAGAAAACGGTTAGTATATGCCAACATAATCAGAGAAATTGCCGAAAACAGCAAAGCGGGAGTAGTCAGATCTATTTGCATAAGAATCAGTTTCTAAGTTTATATCTGCAAATATAAACGAAAGAATGTAACGACATGTTTATCATCAGAAGATAATACTTTTTCCATCTCACTTTTTTGCCTTATCTTTGTTTCCTAAAAAACAACTCTCTAAACCTATGTTTACAGACCTGCTCAATTCCTCCTATTTCGCCCTTTTCCTCATCGTGGCTTTAGGCTTCATGTTGGGAAGAATTCAAATCAAAGGATTATCCCTTGATGTCTCCGCAGTAATTTTCATCGCCCTACTCTTCGGACACTTTGGCGTTGTCATTCCCAAAGAACTTGGAAACTTCGGCCTTGTACTTTTTATCTTCACTATAGGCATCCAGGCAGGGCCTGGCTTTTTTGATTCCTTCCGGAGTAAAGGAAAGACACTTATCATCATTACCATGCTGATCATCTGTTCCGCAGCGCTGACAGCTGTCGGACTTAAATATGCTTTCGATATTGACACCTCTAGTGTTGTAGGACTGATAGCAGGTGCACTGACTAGTACTCCCGGACTTGCTGTCGCCATAGACAGTACCCACTCTCCGTTGGCATCTATTGCCTACGGTATCGCTTATCCGTTTGGCGTTATCGGGGTTATCTTGTTTGTAAAACTACTTCCCCGTGTTATGCATATCGATCTGGATAAAGAAGCACGTCGTCTTGAAAAAGAGCGTCGCGGTCAATACCCAGAACTGAATACCTGCATTTACCGTATCACTAATGCTATAATCTTCGGTCGTAGTCTGGCACAAATCAACGCCCGCGCCATGACCGGTGCAGTAATCTCCCGCCATAAACACGGAGAACAAATATCCATTCCGACTGCCCATACCGTACTCCACGAAGGAGACTACATACAAGCTGTAGGCAGTGAAGACGCCTTAAATCAGCTCGCAGTACTGGTAGGAGAAAGGGAGGAAGGTGAGTTACCGTTGGCAAACACACAGGAAATTGAATCTTTGCTACTAACTAAAAAAGATATGATAAACAAACAATTGGGCGACCTCAACCTGATGAAAAATTTTGGTTGTACGGTGACACGTATCCGCCGAAGCGGCATCGACCTGTCACCTTCACCCGACCTTGCTTTGAAATTCGGCGACAAATTGATGGTAGTAGGCGAAAAAGAAGGCATTAAAGGCCTGGCGCGCCTGTTGGGAAATAATGCCAAGAAATTATCCGACACCGATTTCTTCCCTATCGCTATGGGTATCGTACTTGGCGTATTGTTTGGTAAATTGAATATCTCCTTTCCTGGCGGCTTGTCCTTTTCTCCGGGGCTGACAGGCGGTATCCTGATGGTTGCCCTTTTCTTGAGTGCAATCGGTAAAACCGGTCCTATCATCTGGTCGATGTCCGGCCATGCCAACCAATTATTACGTCAGTTAGGTCTTTTACTGTTTCTTGCTGAGGTAGGAACATCGGCAGGAAAAAATCTTGTAGCGACTTTTCAAGAAAGCGGTTGGTTACTGTTCGGAGTAGGTGCCGCCATTACGTTGGTTCCCATGCTGATAGCCGTACTTGCCGGACGGTTCATTTTCAAAATCAGCATTCTTGATTTAATGGGAACCATTACCGGTGGAATGACCAGTACACCAGGACTTGCAGCCGCCGACTCTATGACAGACAGCAATATTCCCAGTGTAGCTTATGCAACGGTATATCCCATTGCCATGGTATTCCTTATTCTGTTTATACAAATAATTGCGACAGTGGTCTAAGAGATGAAAACATATAGTAAAGAAGAAGCTATCAATAGAATAAATAAATTAGCCCGACACAATCTTCCGTTTCTCTTTATTATTGATTACCTCCAAGAGCATTCTTTCATCGAGGAAATCAACAAAATAGATGCGGCATCCTGTCTCTTCCAGTTCAGAGAAACAGGAAATGCCGGTAATGATGTACCGCCATATACCGGAGCAATAGACTGGAAATACAGTGCACCGGCTCCTTGTGAATACAAACGTTCTTTCGATCATGTAAAACAAAATATACTGGCAGGAAACAGTTATCTGACCAATCTAACATGTAAAGTTCCCATCAGTACCAATCTGGCATTGAAAGATATATTTCTCCACTCTCAGGCTCTATACAAACTTTGGCTAAAAGACAGGTTCGTCTGTTTTTCCCCTGAAATCTTCATTCGGATCGAAGAAGGGAAAATAAAATCTTTCCCTATGAAAGGTACAATTGACGCGACCTTACCTCATGCCGAAACAACATTGCTGAACGATTTAAAAGAAACCGCCGAACATGCCACCATCGTAGATCTGATAAGGAATGACTTAAGTATGGTATCCAACCATGTTATGGTCAAATCTTATCGCTATATAGACCGCCTACAAACTAATAGAGGAAGTATCCTCCAGACCAGTTCCGAAATTTGCGGTATACTGCCTGATGATTATACAACGCATATCGGTGACATTCTTTTCAAATTATTACCCGCCGGCTCCATTACCGGTGCTCCCAAACCCCGCACCATGCAAATCATTACTCAAGCAGAAGGTTACGAACGAGGTTTCTATACCGGGGTCATGGGTTACTATGATAACGGACATTTGGACAGTGCCGTCATGATCCGTTTTATCGAACAAGAGAATGACCGCCTCTATTTCAAAGCAGGAGGTGGTATTACAGCCAAAAGCCATTGGGAAAACGAATATAACGAAATGAAACAAAAGATATATGTACCGATTTATTGAAACCATACGTATAGACCACGGCAAGATATGTAATCTATCCTACCATAATCAACGGCTGAATAATACCCGTACCCACTTCTGGCCGGAAAGCCCTGCTCTACAATTGACAAATTATCTGCCTTCCGTTCCCGAAAACGGTATATATAAATTACGGGTAATTTACAGCCGGGATGGTATCGAAGAAATAACCTGTACCCCCTACACTATACGACCTGTCCATTCACTGGCATTGATACAAGCAGACAACATCGACTACGCCTATAAAAATACGAACCGTGATGTACTTAATCAGTTATTCACACAACGTGGTTCCTGTGACGACATTCTGATTGTCCGACATAACTTGCTTACAGATACCAGCATCGCCAACATTGCCTTCTCCGACAGCAAGTGTTGGTACACTCCGCAATACCCTCTGATGAAAGGTACCAAACGTACCGAATTGTTGGATAAAGGGATCCTTGTGGAAAGGAATATCTGTATTGAAGACATACCGTCTTATTCCACCATCCGCCTTTTTAATGCCATGATAGACTGGGGGGAGTTGGAACTACCTTTTTCCTTAACAAAATCTGGTACAGTATTACAAGCTTCAGGACTATGCAGATAACTCCGCTATTTAAAGAAACGGCAGACATATTTAGCTTCTATCTGTCTCCGACACATTTCTGGAATACAGCAAAGGAAAATGCCTAATAATCAAATTTCCATTTTCCGAAGATTTATTTTACTTTTGTAGTAGAATATCACTTATAAATTAACGAATACAATTATGCGCTATATCATTTCCGCTCCCGAAATACCGTTGCAAACCACTATACAGTTGCCTGCGTCCAAAAGTATCAGTAATCGTGTACTTGTCTTGCATGCTCTTTCCCATGGCAAACAGATACCATGCAATTTGAGTAATTGTGACGATACCCGTGTTATGATACGTGCCCTGCAAGATAATCCGGAACACATAGATATCATGGCAGCCGGAACAGCTATGCGTTTCCTCACCGCTTACCTTAGCGTAACACCCGGTACACATACTATTACCGGTACACCACGTATGCAACAGCGCCCTATCCGTATTTTAGTAGATGCCTTATGCCAACTCGGCGCAAATATCGAGTATATCGGTAATGAAGGTTTTCCACCTCTTCGTATCATCGGCACTGAGCTGCAAAAGAATGAGATTTATCTCGCTGGAAATGTCAGTTCACAATATATATCTGCCCTGCTGATGATAGGAACCGTACTCCCTGAGGGATTACACCTGTACCTTACGGGGAACATAATTTCTCGCCCTTACATCAACTTGACACTGCAATTGATGCGTGACTTCGGCGGACACGCTGAATGGACCTCAGAAAACAGTATTACCGTGCAACCCGGTGGTTACCAGGATGTACCATTCACTGTGGAAAGTGATTGGAGTGCCGCCTCCTATTGGTATCAAATGTTGGCACTTGAAGGCATGAAAAAGAGAGCAAAGACAGAACCGGTAACTTCTAAAATTGAATTGTCCGGTTTATTTCCCCACAGTTATCAAGGTGATAGTCGCGGAGCGGAAATCTTTTCACGTCTAGGTGTCTGTACCGAATATACCGGCCGGGGTGTAAAACTTACTCCCAAAGGGACTCCCGTAGCTCATCTTGTAGAAAATATGGTAGATATCCCTGATCTGGCACAAACATTCGTTGTAACTTGTTGCCTGATGAATATTCCTTTCCGCTTCACCGGATTACAAAGTCTTAAGATAAAGGAAACCGATCGTATCACGGCACTCATCACTGAACTACATAAGTTGGGATATATAGTACGTTCTGAACAAGACAGTATTCTGACGTGGAATGGTGAACGTTGTCCCACAGAGAAAATCCCTGTGATATCCACTTACGAAGATCATCGCATGGCAATGGCATTTGCCCCCGCCAGTCTCATGTTTCCTGAAATTCGTATTGATGAGCCACAAGTGGTTTCCAAATCATATCCCGCTTATTGGGAAGATTTACAAAAAGCCGGTTTCCAGATTCAAGCAATATCTTAGCCGTGATTTTGCAATCAGTAAAACAATATGTATCTTTGTCCGTTCATTAGAAGGACATATTTTTCAGAGAAAGGAAACTCATGTGGATACTGATTATTAGTCTGATCGTCCTTGCCCTAGTAGCTGCCGCGGCAGGAATATTGCGCAACTGGAGACTTCAAAAGAAGATTGACCGTGGCGAGTTGGATGCTATGCCCGAAGTACGCGAAGTGGATGCGGAGTGTTGCGGACAACATGAAATCTGCGAACGTGACAGTCTGCTGGCTGCTGTAAGTAGAAAGATAGAATATTACGACGACGAGGAACTAGACAAGTACATCGGTATCGCCCCCGAAGCCTATACTCCAGAACAGGAAGATGAATTCCGTGACATCTTTTATACCATGCAAGATATCGATGTTGCCGGATGGGTGCGTAGCTTGCAGTTACGAGGTATTGCATTACCTGACAATATAAAAGATGAGGTGTTTTTGATTATAGGAGAACGCCGTATCACTCCTCATGCCTGAAGTTACCTAACTAAATTTAATTCTTAACTTTTAACCGAACAATGGAGCTCCTGCAATATACATTCTTTCAACATGCCCTTATAGGTAGTCTGCTGGCAAGTATCGTTTGCGGACTCATTGGTACGTATATCGTCACCCGCAGGTTGGTATTTATCAGTGGAGGATTGACACATGCTTCTTTCGGAGGTATCGGCTTAGGGCTTTATACTGGTATTTCACCTATCCTATCAGCCGCAATTTTCGCAGTGCTGTCGGCTTTCGGAGTAGAGTGGCTCAGTAAGCGGAAAGATATGCGTGAAGATTCTGCTATTGCCGTGTTCTGGACATTGGGAATGGCATTGGGTATCATGTTCACTTTTCTTTCTCCAGGTTTTGCACCCGATTTATCAGCTTATCTTTTCGGTAATATACTTACAATAACGGTAGGAGACATTGCACTGTTATGTGGACTTGCCCTTGTCCTTGCTTTTTTCTTCATACTATATCTTCGACCGATAATCTATGTAGCGTTCGACCGCGAATTTGCACGTTCGCAAGGTATCCCTGTACAGTTGTTCGAATATGTATTGATGATGTTCATTGCGTTGACTATCGTAGCCTGTCTACGCATGGTGGGTATTGTGTTGGTGATTTCATTACTTACCATACCGCAGATGACGGCTAATCTCTTTTCACACCGTTTTCATCGTATCATCTGGTTGTCCATCGGTATAGGCTACCTCAGTTGCCTGGGCGGACTGATGATTTCGTTTTATCTCAACGTGCCCTCCGGTGCTGCCATTATTTTCTTCTCCATTATTATTTACGCAGTTTGTAAGGCCGGAAAAAGTTTTTATCTATCTTTGCCCAAGAAATTACTTCATACCACAGATTGATTACATAGATATATACAAATAAACCTCTGCAATCGATACGTTTTCTGTGGTGAATATCAAAAACTGTAACAATGGAAATCAAAATTCAGTCATTAGACCAAATTCATGAAGCCGCCCGCCAATTCATCGAAGCTATGGGTGACAATACCGTTTTTGCTCTCTACGGAAAAATGGGAGCCGGTAAGACAACTTTTATCAAAGCAATCTGTGAGGAACTTGGTGTATCCGACGTCATCACCTCCCCCACTTTTGCCATCGTTAATGAATATCGTTCCGATGTTGCCGGTGAATTAATTTATCATTTCGACTTCTACCGTATCAAAAAACTGGAAGAAGTTTATGATATGGGATACGAAGATTATTTCTACAGCGGTGCGCTTTGTTTCATTGAATGGCCGGAACTGATTGAAGAACTTCTGCCGGGTAATGCCATCAAGGTTACGATTGAAGAAGTAGAAAACGGAGAACGCAAGGTTACATTGGAGGATTTTGAATAAAATTTCCAGCTCTTTCCTAAGTGTTTTTTTATCTCTCTCTATTTTTCATTCTAATTCTTTATTTCTAATGAGCCAATATATCGTACAAGGCATCTTTGCCGCTGCAGGCATCATCTCTCTACTGGCGGCGCTTCTCGACTGGGAATGGTTCTTTACAGCTCAGAACACACAATTTGTCGTGCGCAACGTAGGTCGAAAGCAAGCCCGCTGGTTCTATGGCGTATTGGGCCTTATACTTATCTGTACAGCTCTATTCTTTTTCCTGAATATGCCCGAAACACGGTAAAAGACAATCACCTTATTCCCTGTATTCATATATAGGTCTGACATTTATGCCACTATGTTGGCACAACGTTGCCATCATAATGGCACTAACCATGTGAAAGTTAAATATACATCCACTTTTTAGCAAAAGAATACTGCATTTATCTTATTTATATAGAAAAACGCACCTCCTCCCCATACAGGGAGAAGATGCGCATAATACAAATATTTTCTATTCATCCTCAGGAATAGAAACAGGCACTATTTCGCCCGGCTACTCATCTTCCAAAGATTCGGTATATTCCATCTCACCTTGCACTATGAAAAGAATTTCCTCCGGTTCATAGTCACCTATCTCATCTTTATGAGCCTCCTTGATAATGTAGTCCACGATTTTTCCGAGATCAATGTCGATATATCCTTCGGCATCAGGCTGCACATCAAGGATACCACTGGTTGAATAATACTCGTCAATCAAATCGAGAAAATAATAGAACTCGTCGTCAGAGAACTTCTCTTTCAACTCTTGTGGCAAATAGTTTTTGATGTACTCAATGGTCTTTTCGTCATCGACATCATTCTTCAAAAAATCGTCTTCTAGTCCCATAACTTTATTATTTAAAGATTATAACAATGCTTTTATTTTAGCAACGTATTCAGTTTTTTGAGTAGAACCAACTTGCTTGTCTACCAACTTGCCATTTTTAAAGAAAAGTACGGTAGGAATATTGCGAATACCGAATTCAGTTGCAACATCACCATTCTCATCTACATCACATTTACCAATGACAACTTGCCCTTCGTATTCTCCGGCCAATTCATCAATGATAGGTCCTACCATCTTACATGGTCCACACCACGGTGCCCAAAAGTCAATCACTACAGGTTTACCCTCTGCCAGGATCTCCTTGAAATTGTTGTCTGTAATTTCTAATGCCATTTCTTTAATGATTAATTATTAATTGTTTAATGTTTACTATATCCGTCATTTAGAGCAAAGATAACTAATTTATCCGAAATCCAAGGTCGGGACGCTCTTTTAAATAAGAGATAAGGTCACGTCCTACTGAAAGTTTGACCGGACGGGATATCAAATCAACTGTCATCTTACTGTCCGGATCGGTAACTTTGAAATAAAGTTCCGTCGTTCCAGGATGTTCTTTCATCAGTTCGGCAAGTTCGGTAATCAATGCCTTGTTTAGCACACTTAACGGAATAAAAATGGTTATTTTTTCAATCAGTTTTTCTTTAACATCAGGCAGCAACTCCATCGACGTAATCTTTAGTTCCAGTTCGTCCTGCCGCCATTGCTTGGGCTGACAACGTGCTTTTATATAAAGGAAAGTCCGTTCTCCCAAATATCCCTGATAAGTCACCCAATCGTTACCAAAGAAAGGAAGTTCTGCCGAACCGGAATAGTCCTCTATTTTAGCAATACCGTATGGATTACCGTTTTTACTGATACCACGACGAACGGAAGTAACGATTCCCCCCATCGTAATTTCACGACCTACAAGGGCTGCTTTATCTTCCAATTCCGCCATATGGGTATTACAAACATGTTCCAAAACTACAGAATACTCATCCAGAGGATGAGCAGAGAGGTAAATACCCACTAAATCACGTTCACGGTTCAAACGGTCAAGGTCACTCCAACGTTCAGCCAAAGGTATTTCGGGAGTAGCTATATCGACCACATTCTCACCACCAAACAGAGAGTTTGCGGCAGCCGCCTTATCAGCCTGATACCGGTTTCCGTAGCGTACCAATGTTTCAATAAACACCTCATTTTTAGAGTTCACGGCAAAATATTGTTCACGTTTCAATTCAGGAAAACTGTCAAAGCCACCTGCCAATGCCAAACATTCAATGTTCTTTTTATTACAGGCGTTCAGATTGACACGTTGTACAAAATCAAAGATACCGGTAAACGGACCGTTCTTCTCACGTTCTTCCATAATACTTTGTACGGCACCTTCACCTACACCTTTCACAGCACCCAAACCAAAACGAATATTACCCTCGGTATTTACAGTGAATTTCAAGTTCGACTCGTTTACATCCGGACCAAGTGTATTGATACCCATCGCCTTACATTCATCCATCAATTTAGTGATATCCGTTATGTTCGATAAGCTTCGGCTCATCACTGCTGCCATGTATTCTGCCGGATAGTTAGCTTTAAGGAATGCTGTTTGATAAGCAACCCAAGAGTAACACGTAGCATGAGATTTATTGAATGCGTATGATGCAAATTTTTCCCAGTCCGTCCAAATCTTCTCAAGGACTTTCGGATCGTGTCCATTCTTCTGTCCCCCCGCAATGAATTTCGGTTTCATGTGATCTAGCTTATCACGCAGTTTCTTACCCATCGCCTTACGTAAAGCATCGGACTCACCACGAGTAAAGTCCGCCAACAAGCGTGACAAAAGCATGACCTGTTCCTGATAAACCGTAATACCATACGTGTCTTTCAGATATTTCTCCATGATAGGAATATCATACTCAATAGGTTTACGTCCCCATTTACGGTCGATAAAATCCGGAATGTAATCCATAGGTCCCGGACGATAGAGTGCATTCATGGCAATCAAGTCTTCAAAAGTACTTGGTTGTAACTCACGCAGATATTTCTGCATACCGGCGGATTCAAACTGGAAGGTTCCGATTGTCCGTCCGTCACAATAGAGTTTATAAGTAGCAGGATCATTGATGGATATCTTATCGATATCCAACTGCATCCCCCGATGTAAACGTACATTTTCTACGGCTTCCTTGATGATAGACAATGTTTTCAATCCCAAGAAGTCCATTTTGATTAAACCTGTATCTTCGATGACCGAACCCTCGTATTGGGTAACAAGCATCTTTTCACCAGTTTCCTTGTCATCGGCTGTACTTACAGGTACCCAATCCGTGATGTCATCGCGACAAATAATCGTACCACAGGCATGTACACCTGTACCGCGTACATTACCTTCGAGCATCTTGGCATATTTCAAAGTATCCCGTACTAAAGGATCTGGTGACGCTTCTGCTGCCTGCAATTCGGGCACATATGCAATCGCATTGGGCAAATTCAATTTCTTGTCCGGTATTTTATCTGGAACCAATTTTGCCAAACGATCGGACTCTGACAAAGGTAACTTCTGTACACGGGCAACGTCCTTGATGGCCAATTTAGTTGCCATGGTACCGTATGTAATGATATGCGCTACTTTCTCCTGCCCATATTTCTCAGTCACCCAACGTAACACCTCACCACGTCCGTCATCATCAAAATCCACATCAATATCGGGCAAAGAGATACGATCAGGATTTAAGAAACGCTCAAACAGAAGATCATATTGGATAGGATCGATTTTAGTAATACCCAAACAGTAAGCCACTGCCGAACCGGCAGCCGAACCACGCCCTGGACCAACAGAAACACCTAACTGTGTACGAGCCGCATTGATAAAGTCTTGTACAATCAAAAAGTAACCAGGGAAACCCATTGTCTTCATGATGTACAATTCAAAAACCAGACGCTCTCTTACTTCATCAGACAAAGGATCACCATAAATCCGTTTGGCACCATCAAATGCCAATTTCGCAAGATAATCAGCTTCCAACTTGATACGATAAAGTTTTTCATACCCACCCAGACGTTTAATCTTAGCTTTAGCAGCTTCCTCATCCAGTACGACATTTCCATTTTCATCTTGCGTAAATTCATCAAACAGATCTTTCTCTGTATATTTTCTACGGTATTCCTCTTCCGTTCCGAAGCCTTCGGGAATAGCAAAGGTAGGCATGATAGGCGCATGGTCAATGGAATAATACTCCACCTTATCCAAGATTTCCAACGTATTGGACAATGCCTCGGGTACATCAGCAAAGAGTTCATTCATCTCCGCCTTTGTCTTCATCCATTCCTGCTTGGTATAGAGCATACGAGTGGGATCGTCCAAATCCTTACCCGTACTAAGACAAATCAAACGGTCGTGAGCTTCCGCATTTTCTTCGTCCACAAAGTGAACGTCATTGGAACAGATAACTTTAATGTTGTATTTTTGGGCATATTCCAGCAATTTGGCATTTGCCTTTTGTTGCATAGGATAAGCTTCGTGATTGGCACGGGATACGGTAGCCTTATGCCGTTGCAATTCCAGATAATAATCATCCCCAAAAAGGTTCTTGTACCAGCGGATAGCCTCTTCAGCTTCTTCCAATTGATCATTGATAATCTTCTTCGGTACCTCGCCTCCTATACAGGCAGAACATACAATCAAGCCTTCATGATACTTCTCCAACTCATTCCGGTCTGTACGTGGCCTCATGTAATATCCCATCGTCCAGGCACGTGAAACCAACTTTATCAGATTATGATAACCTTTTTCATTCTTTGCCAACACAATCAAATGATATCCACTCTGATCAGGCTTGCCCTCTTTCTTATCCATTGTACGGCGGGCTACATACATCTCACAGCCTATGATAGGCTTAAACAATTTATTTTCAGCCTCAACAATCTTTGTCTTACAATCAGCAATCTCCGCTTCTTTATCCCCACAGACTATTTCGCCACTTTCCAAAGCGGCAATTCTCTTTTTAAGATCTTTTATTTCTCCCTTCGGACCGCTATTCTTCTTATTAACATAATTGGTGAATTCTTTAATACCGAACATATTACCATGATCGGTCACGGCGATACCCTTCATACCATCTTTCATAGCTTTGTCCACCAGTCTGCTTACACTGGCCTGACCATCGAGAAGAGAATATTGGGTATGAACGTGTAAATGAACAAAATCCTGCATAAATATATCCTTTCTATAAGTGAGCATAAAGGTACGATGTATGTAACACCTAACAAAAATATTCCTCAAAAAGTTATCAACATCTGCATTTCTATGCTCAAATCCTTGTTAGATTTTCAAAATAAGCCTATTTTTGCCGATAATTTGTATTCAAAAAGAATAAAACAAGATACATGGGCCGACTAAAAAAATTAAAAAAGATACGTATTCACCGTGAAGGAACACATACACTGGCAGGTAGCCTTCTACTGATACTTACCGTCAATGCCGTATTATATTTCGGCTTGGAGTGTAAAATACCCTTCTATATAGTAGCCGTTATTAGTATTATTGTATACGGTATACTGGTAAATTTCTTCCGTTGCCCAATACGTTTATTCGGCCAAGAAGATACCGAGAAAATAGTCGTTGCACCCGCTGACGGAAAAATAGTAGTCGTAGAAGAGGTGGAAGAGAATGAATATTTCCATGACCGCCGTATCATGGTTTCTATTTTCATGAGCCTTGTCAATGTACATGCCAATTGGTATCCAGTGGATGGTATCGTAAAGATGGTGAAACATCAGAATGGTAAGTACATGAAAGCCTGGCTTCCAAAGGCCAGTACGGATAACGAACGATCTACTGTAGTGATTGAAACTCCTGAAGGTGTAGAGATCATGGCACGACAAATTGCTGGAGCCATGGCACGGCGTATCGTAACTTATGCCGAACCGGGTGAAGAATGTTACATCGACGAGCACATGGGATTCATCAAATTCGGTTCCCGTGTAGATGTATTTCTTCCGTTAGGTACGGAAATATTTGTAAAACTAGGACAACTGACTACCGGTAATCAAACCGTGATAGCAAAACTTAAATAATATAATGGCAAATCGCATCACCCGTCCTATTCCCAATACTCTAACCTGCCTGAATTTATTCTCCGGGTGTATTGCTTGCGTCATGGCCTTTGAAGCCAAGTATGAATCCGCACTTCTTTTTATCATCTTGAGTGCAGTCTTTGATTTTTTTGATGGAATGATGGCTCGCTTGTTGAATGCTCATTCTGTTATTGGTAAGGATCTGGACTCTTTGGCAGATGATGTTAGTTTCGGTGTAGCACCTTCAATTATTGTATTTTCCGTTTTCAAAGAAATGCACTACCCTGCCGGAATGGGCTGTGTGGCAACCTTATTTCCATATTTAGCATTCTTATTGTCCATATTTTCAGCATTACGACTGGCAAAATTCAATAATGATACCCGCCAAACAATCTCCTTTGTAGGATTACCAGTTCCAGCAAATGCATTATTTTGGGCTTCTTTAGTGGTGGGGACACACGATTTTTTAGTTTCAGACGCTTTCAATCCGTTTTATTTATTAGTATTGGTTTGCCTGTTTTCTTGGTTGTTGGTGGCTGAAATCCCTATGTTCTCCCTAAAGTTCAAAAGTCTTTCCTGGAAAGATAATAAAGTAAGCTTTATTTTTCTTACCGTATGTATTCCACTTCTTGCCTTTTTGCAAGTCAGTGGCTTTGCAGCCATCATCGTATGGTACATATTACTGTCACTGTTTACGAGAAAAAGTAAATAAACAATTTCTTGGCACGGTTGTTGTACTATCGTTCGTAGAAAACGAACACATTAAAGACATTAGCCCATGTTTCATATTTTAGGTTTCTTATTTATTATCATAATTGCTATTCTACTTATTGGACTTAGCATTGTCGGTACCGTTATCCGTAGCATTTTCGGTTTCGGGGGGCATCGTTCATCCAAAAGCCATCAAGACCACTCCTCCGATTTTTCTCAGAAAAAGACGAAACCAGATGACAATACAACATATTCCAAACGCAAGAAACTATTCTCTGAGGATGAAGGAGAGTATGTAGACTTTGAAGAAATTAAAGATTAACGGCGTCTGGCGGCAAAAAAGTTTTTCATCAATCCGACACATTCATCTGCAAGTATACCTTTTATTACGACTGTTTTAGGATGCAACGCCTGTGGAGCATAGCGTTGATATCCTCGTTTTTCATCTTCCGCACCAAAAACAAGACGTCCGGTTTGCGCCCAAGCAATAGCGCCTGCACACATCACACAAGGTTCTACAGTTACATATAATGTACATTCATTTAGATATTTCCCCCCCAAAGTAGCGGCAGCAGCAGTGATAGCTTGCATTTCAGCATGAGCAGTGACATCTGTCAGAGTTTCGGTAAGATTATGTGCACGAGCTATGATACGATCTCTACACACCACTATCGCACCAACGGGCACTTCTCCCCTCTCACTTGCCTTTTGAGCTTCAAGAAGCGCTTGCTTCATATAATCCGTATCCGTCATTATCACATTACCATTATCACTTTAGCACCTTACCACTTTCTGTCACCGTCTCATATCATGCTCTCCAAAAAGAGTAGGATAATCCTCTTCCATATTTTTATGGATAAACATAAGAATAGTTTCCCTTAGCCAGCGCGATTTATTCGTTATCTTATATTTATCAAGATAACGATCTACAATCCGCAGCTCCTCTTCGCTCATCAAACATACCATCCGTTGTTCACGTTTTGGTTCTTCAAGCGTCGCTTTAGTACAGGTTTTATCTCTCTTTCTCATATTTCAATGCAAAATTACTTTTACTTCTGTAAAAACAAAGCAGAAAAAGCTTAATTTTGTATCGAAACAACTAAAAATTAGGACAAAAGAATAATGGCACTACATAACCTCCTCGGGAAAATCGGTGAAGACGCGGCAATAGCATACTTGGAAAGTAATGGTTACACCATACGCGACCGTAATTGGCGAAAAAATCATCTGGAACTGGACATCGTTGCAACCAAAGACGGAGTATTAATTGTGGTAGAAGTGAAAACCCGTAGTAATACGGACTATATTGAGCCACAAGATGCTGTCAATTGGCAAAAAGTGCGACGTATCGTTATTGCCGCAGATGCTTATATAAAGCATTACAATATTGACGCTCCTGTTCGTTTTGATATTGTTACCGCTGTCGGCAAGAAAGGAGATCTTGAGATAGAACATATCAAAGAAGCCTTTTATCCGCCCATATTTTGAGAACTTGAAATGAAAATTTTCAATCGTTGAATGTTAATAATTAAATCGTAACTACTATCATGGATATAGAAACTGTTCGTGAATACTGTCTCAGTAAAAAAGCCACCACAGAAGATACTCCCTTTGGTGAAGACATTCTTGTCATTAGAGTGATGGGAAAAATGTATTTATGCATTAATCTCAATACCCCGGACCGTATCACAATGAAATGTGACCCTGAATATGCCCTAGAGTTACGTGACCACTACAATGCCATTGAAGGTGCTTGGCACTTCAATAAGAAATATTGGAACCAAGTATTTCTAGATAGTGATGCGAATGACAAGTTGATAAAACATTTGATAGATCATTCCTACGAAGAAGTTCTGAAGAAGTTTACTAAAAAGATGCGTACCGAATATGATATCCTCCCCTGATACTTTCACATACCCCTTAATCTGTTTGCAGGAGACCGATTCCACAAACCGATATCTCAGTCATATCTGTAACGAACAACCGGAAACTATTGCTGAGTTTACAACAGTTACCGCTGAATTTCAAACAGCCGGTAAGGGACAACGCGGTAATAGTTGGGAAGCGTCCAAAGGGAAAAACCTTCTGTTTAGTTTCGTACTCTATCCTGTTTTTCTGGAAGCTCGTCGACAGTTCATTCTTTCACAAATTGTTTCCCTTTCCATTAAAGAAGAACTAGACCAATGGATAAATGATGTTTCCATCAAATGGCCTAATGATATTTATTGGAAGGATAAGAAAATCTGTGGTATACTGATAGAGAATGATTTATCTAGCCATTTCATTGAAAGAAGTATTTCTGGTATCGGAATAAATATTAATCAGGAAGAGTTTTACAGTAATGCCCCTAACCCAATATCCTTGAAACAAATCACTGGACAGGAGTACAATCGGCGAATTATATTGGACGGTATTATGCAACGTATTCAAAAATATTATACCCTATTGCAAACAGATGAAACAACTACATCAACCTTAATTTCTACCAATTACGGACTCCATCTTTTCCGTCGGGAGGGTCTTCACCATTACGAAGATTGCAACGGCCAGTTCCGTGCTTTTCTGGAACGCGTGAAACCGGACGGAAGACTTATTCTAAAAGATGAAGCAGGATACATCCGGGAATACCTGTTCAAGGAAGTAAAATACGTAGGGAATTTCCCTACTTAAAAAATATTCTTTAATAGTTGTTCATCTCTATTTCTACTTTCTTTATCTTCTCCAGCGTTTTTCCCGCCTCAGTGGACGGAAAGAGCTGAAGTACCTTCTGCAAATAGGATTTTGCTCTGACATATCTCGTAGAAAAGATATCTGAAAGTCCGTTACGATATCGAGCATATTGCATCCGCGTAGGAGAAGATATTTTCTTATAATCTTCTTCTATTTTCTTTTTGGCCTGTTCTGCCTGAAGATAATAGTAATTACCAAGGAATATATTGGCCTGAAGATTATTCGCATCAAGCATCAATACCTTTTCGCAAAGGTTTACAGCATCTTTCTCTTTACCACGCATCATCTGCATTTCGGCACACGGTACAAGTACGGACACATCTTCAGGAAAATATTGAAGAAGCTCTTTATAGAAAAGATAAGCTTTATCATAGTCACGTTTTTCTTTATAATATATGGCCATTTCCTTTGCTAATCGTGGGGCTATCCCAGAACGTTTGTCAACATGCGTCCAATAGTACATTTCTACCAGGTCTACATTGATATTCACAGCCTGCCGAAACAGACTTACCGCATAATCACTTTTATCAACCGAAAGTGCATCGGACACCTTCTGCAACAAAATTTCTGCCGACTGTGCCCAAAGTGACAGAGGACATGTCAATAATAAAGTAACAAATAAAGCTAAGGTTTTCATTATTAAAATATATAAATAGTTTACAGCCCAATACAGTCTCATAAAGATACATCTACAAATGTACAAACTTTACTCACAACAGTCAACAGCTGAAAGTAGAAATATAGTTAATCTTTCTCACTGTTTTTTCTTTTATATGTACCTTTGCTGACTATAAAAACAATATGAATTCCAGAAATAAACAAATCCTGCAAATAGCATTGCCTTCGATTGTATCGAACATCACCGTCCCATTACTGGGATTGATTGACGTCGCTATTGTCGGACACCTGGGTGCACCTGCTTATATAGGTGCCATTGCCGTGGGCGGAATGCTGTTCAATATCATCTACTGGATTTTCGGTTTTCTACGTATGGGTACCAGTGGTATGACATCACAAGCCTACGGAAAACGAGATATACCCGAAATTGTTCGCCTGCTCCTGCGCTCAGTCGGAATAGGTCTGGCAGTAGCCATCCTGCTTATTTTGTTGCAAATACCCATCCGGCAAGCAGCTTTCCTAATCATCCATCCGACGGAGGAGGTCAGAGAACTGTCAACGCTCTATTTCCATATCTGCATTTGGGGCGCTCCCGCCATGTTGGGGCTTTATGGACTCTCCGGTTGGTACATCGGCATGCAAAATTCACGCATCCCCATGTACATTGCCATTACCCAGAATATAGTTAACATTGTTGCCAGCCTCAGCCTGGTATATCTGTGCAACATGAAAGTGGAGGGTGTTGCCCTTGGAACGCTGATTGCCCAATATGCCGGATTCTTCATGGGCGTGGCTCTATGGATGTATCAATACGGCAAACTGAAAAAGTACATTATCTGGAAAGGGATATTGCAAAAAGAAGCCATGAGCCGTTTCTTCCGGGTAAACCGGGATATCTTCTTGCGGACGCTTTGCCTTGTGGCGGTTACGTTGTTCTTTACTTCGGCAGGAGCTTCGCAAGGAGTGATTATCTTGGCGGTGAATACGCTGCTGATGCAACTCTTTACACTGTTCTCTTATGTGATGGATGGCTTTGCCTATGCGGGAGAGGCATTGAGCGGACGGTATATCGGAGCCCGAAACCGGGAAGCATTTACAGATACAACCCGCCGTTTATTCGCCTGGGGCGGAGTAATGGTAGTACTTTTTACATTAGTCTATGCTCTGGGAGGAGATGCTTTCCTCGGACTACTGACTGATGACAAAGAAGTGATAGCCGCCGCCGACACCTATTTCTATTGGGCACTCGCCATACCGGTAGCCGGAATTGCCGCCTTTATATGGGACGGCATCTTTATCGGTGCCACGGCAACACGAGGCATGCTTCTATCTATGGTAATAGCAGCTATCTGCTTCTTTACTTTGTACTACGGGCTGCGTCCTGTCCTGGGAAACCATGCCCTGTGGCTGGCTTTCCTCACTTATCTTTTCATGAGAGGAGTGGCACAGACCCTACTCAGCAAAAAAATATTCGCTATCTTTACATCCAACTAACAAAAAGACTATGACAAAGACAAATATCCATCAGGAGAATATCCTCCATATCAAAAATATGGTGTGCAACCGTTGCATCATGGTGGTAGAAGACCAACTTAAAAGATTAGGGTTACAACCTCTATCGGTAGAGTTGGGCGTTGCCATATTGCAGACGCAGGTAACGGATGAAGTCTATCATTCCGTAAAGGAAGCATTGGAACCTTTCGGCTTTGAGCTGATGGATGACAAGAAGTCGCAGGTGATAGAGCAGATAAAAGATGCGATTATCGAGCTGGTGCACTACAAAGACAGTGACTTGAAGGTCAATCTGTCCGACCATCTGGCATCCAAGCTCAACCGGGATTACAGTTCATTGAGCAAACTCTTTTCGGAAGTTACCAATACTACTATCGAGAAATACCTCATTGCACAGAAGATAGAGCGCGCCAAAGAACTTCTGGTATACGGAGAACTCTCCCTGAACGAGATTGCCGACAAGCTGAACTACTCCAGTGCCGCCTATCTCAGCGCCCAGTTCAAAAGTGTAACGGGACTGACTCCCAGTTACTTCAAAAAGATAAAAGAGCATAAGCGCAAACCGCTCGACGAAGTATAAATCTGCCCGTAGCAACACCTGCCGTAATTCTATAAATCAAATCCATAATTCCATAACCTCTCACAACTTCTTTGCCGTATCTTTGTTCCAGAAATAACAAAGAAAAACAACCTATCATTATGGCAAACAAGAATACTGTTCAAGAAGCATTTCCCATATTAGGAATGAGTTGCGCCTCTTGCGCCGCGCGGATAGATAAAACCCTCAATCATCAACCGGGGGTCAGTAAAGCTGCCGTCAACTATGCGTCGGGAGTGGCAACGGTGGAATATGACCGTTCGCAATGCACGCCCGAGACTTTGCAACAAGCAGTACAGGCGGCAGGATATGACTTGCTGATTAAGCAAGACGAGAACACACTCGATGAAGTGGAGCAAGTGCACAACAAGAAATACCGGGCGTTGAAGTTCCGCACTACCTGGGCTATCATCCTGTCCGTACCGATTGTGATTATCGGCATGTTCTTTATGAATATGCCGTATGCCAACCTCATTATGTGGATACTCTCCACCCCTGTCGTCTTCTGGCTGGGAAGAAGTTTCTTCGTCAGTGCCTGGAAGCAGCTGAAGCATGGCAGCGCCAATATGGATACGCTGGTAGCCAACAGTACCGGAATTGCCTATGTGTTCAGCCTGTTCAATATGCTTTTCCCCGACTTCTGGATGGCAAGAGGCATTCATCCGCATGTCTATTTTGAAGCGGCAAGTGTCATTATCGCCTTCATCCTCTTAGGACGTTTATTAGAGGAAAAAGCGAAAGGAAATACCTCCACTGCCATCAAGAAGCTAATGGGCTTGCAACCCAAGGCGGTGACAATGATTACTCCCTCAGGAGAAGAAGTAGAAATCCCGATTGAACAAATCCGTCCCGGAGACATCGTTCTGGTGAAACCGGGAGAGCGGATTGCGGTCGATGGCATTGTGACGGAAGGAACTTCGTATGTAGACGAGAGCATGTTGAGCGGCGAACCGGTAGCGGTAGCCAAACAAAAGGATGCTAAAGTATTTGCCGGAACCATTAACCAGAAAGGAAGTTTCCGGTTCAGTGCCGAGAAGGTCGGGACAGATACCCTATTGGCTAAAATCATCCACATGGTGCAGGATGCACAAGGCAGCAAAGCGCCCGTGCAGCAGTTGGTTGATAAGATTGCAGGGATTTTCGTGCCTGTCATTATCGGCATCGCCGTACTGTCTTTTATCGCATGGATGTTGCTGGACGGGCAGAATGGATTTACGCACGGACTGCTGGCATTGGTCACGGTACTTATCATCGCTTGCCCGTGTGCCCTGGGACTCGCCACTCCTACCGCCATCATGGTAGGCATTGGCAAAGGTGCTGAAAGGGGTATCCTGATAAAAGATGCCGAAAGCCTGGAGATTGCCAAGAAGATTGATACGGTGGTGCTGGACAAAACCGGAACAGTGACGGAAGGCAAACCGGTAGTCAGCGATTTAATCTGGACTACGCAGGCAGAAGATGCCCAAAATGTCTTTTACAGCTTGGAGAAGCTATCGGAACATCCGCTTGCCGAAGCAGTTATACGCTATTTCCGGAATGCCCAAAGTGTAAATATAGACAACTTTGAGAGCATCACCGGCAAAGGAGTCAAAGGTGAACAAAACGGAAAGACCTATTATGCCGGCAATCGCAAACTGTTGGACGAAAACCAGATTGCAGTAGAACAATCGCTCAGCGATGAAGCCGCCCGTCTGACGGCAGATGCCCAAACCGTCATCTGGTTTGCCGATGAGGAAAGAGCGTTAGCGATAGCAGGTATTACAGACCAAATCAAGAAAACTTCCGTGCAAGCCGTTAGTGAATTGCAGGCTTCCGGCATTCAAGTTTATATGCTGACGGGAGACAATGAAGCCACTGCCAGGGAGATAGCCGGCAAAGCAGGAATTGCCCACTACCAAGCAGGCGTATTGCCGCAAGATAAAGCAGCTTTTATCAGCCGGTTGCAGCAGGAAGGCAAAATAGTAGCCATGGTTGGCGACGGCATCAACGATAGTGCCGCCTTGGCACAAGCCGATTTAAGCATTGCCATGGGTGGTGGTAGTGATATCGCCATGGATGTAGCCAAGATGACTATCATTTCTTCCGACCTGACCAAGATACCGGAAGCGCTCAAACTTTCCAAGTTGACCGTACGAACCATTCATCAAAACCTGTTCTGGGCATTTATCTACAACGTAATCGGCGTGCCCATCGCCGCCGGTGTACTCTACCCCATCAGCGGTTTCTTGCTGAACCCGATGATAGCAGGTGCTGCCATGGCATTCAGCAGTGTCAGTGTAGTAACCAACAGCTTGAGGCTGAAAAGAAAAAAGATACAAGTAACGGAAACTCCCATTGAAGAACATCAAGTTTCCGCCAATATCAATAAAGTAGAACCATTAAAAAAAGAAATCATGAAGAAAGAATTTAAAGTAGAAGGCATGTCATGCAACCACTGCCGCATGCGTGTAGAAAATGCGTTGAACACTATTGAAGGTGTACATGCCACAGTAACCCTTACCCCGCCCGCAGCCATCGTTGAGTTTTCAAAAGAAGAAAAGCCTTTGAGCAAGCTACAGGCTGTGGTAGCAGACAAGGCGGGAGACTATACACTCAAAGAATAGATAATACAAATTCAAGTCAACTTGATTGTATTGCCCCCAAATTCCATTATCTTTGTCGCTAAAGACAACAAACTTTAAAATTATGGCAACATACAAACGAATTTTATTGAAACTCAGCGGCGAAAGTCTGATGGGAGAAAAGCAATATGGCATTGACGAGAAGCGTCTTGCCGAATATGCTGCACAGATTAAGGAAATCCATGAATTGGGCGTACAAATAGGTATCGTCATCGGTGGCGGAAACATTTTCCGTGGGCTGAGCGGTGCCAATAAAGGGTTCGACCGTGTGAAAGGCGACCAGATGGGTATGCTGGCTACGGTAATCAACAGTCTGGCACTAAGTTCGGCATTGGTAGCTGCCGGTGTAAAAGCACGTGTGCTGACGGCTGTCCGCATGGAACCTATTGGCGAGTTCTACAATAAATGGAAAGCCATTGAGTGTATGGAAGCAGGCGAAGTAGTCATCATGTCCGCCGGAACAGGAAATCCATTCTTTACCACCGACACCGGTTCCAGTCTGCGAGGCATCGAGATTGAAGCCAACGTTATGCTGAAAGGTACCCGCGTTGACGGAATCTACACCGCCGACCCCGAAAAAGACCCGACTGCCACCAAGTTCCACGACATCACTTATGATGAGGTGCTGAAGCGCGGATTGAAAGTAATGGACCTCACAGCCACCTGTATGTGCAAGGAAAACAATCTGCCTATCATCGTGTTTGATATGGATACGGTAGGCAATCTGAAAAAAGTAATGCAAGGCGAAGAAATCGGTACACTCGTACACAACTGACAATTCAGCGTAGAGTACATAAAGTGATAACAAAATATTGGTAATAACGTTTTAAAGAAAAAAAAACTCTATGTCCTCTGTGTCCTCTGTAGTGAAATAATTATATTTGCAAAGTTTCAAATCAAGCAACTTCAAATTATAGAAATATGAAAGACGTAAAAGACATCTTAGACGAAGCGCAAGAGAGTATGGATATGGCAGTGATGTATCTGGAAGAGGCATTAGCTCATATTCGTGCAGGAAAAGCCGACGTCCGTTTGTTGGATGGTATCCGTGTGGATTCTTACGGTAGTATGGTACCTATCAATAACGTAGCGGCTGTTAATACTCCCGATGCACGCAGTATCGCTATCAAACCATGGGATAAAAGCATGTTCCGTGTTATTGAAAAAGCTATTATCGACTCTTCTTTGGGTATCATGCCTGAAAACAACGGTGAAATCATTCGTATCGGTATACCACCATTGACCGAGGAACGCCGTAGACAGCTTGCCAAACAGTGTAAAGCTGAAGGTGAAACGGCCAAAGTAAGCGTTCGCAACGCTCGTCGTGATGCAATCGATGCTTTGAAGAAAGCTGTAAAAGAAGGTCTTGCAGAAGATGCTCAAAAAGGCGGTGAAGAAAAGTTGCAGAAAATCCATGATAAATATATCAAGCAGATTGATGATATGTTAGCTGCAAAAGATAAGGAAATTATGACAGTATAATCTATTTATTGACAATTGACAATGAATAACTGATAACTCGTTTCCTCCTAAAAATAGGATATATTTGTGTCAAATTATTCATTGCCAATTGTCAATTATCAATTATGAATTAAATTGAGAGGACTTGTTATTAAAAACACAGGAAGTTGGTATTTGGTAAAGACCGACGAAGGAGCATACGTCGAGTGTAAGATCAAAGGAAACTTTCGTTTAAAAGGTATCCGAAGTACTAATCCGGTAGCTGTAGGTGATTATGTACAAATCATACTAAACCAAGAAGGCACAGCCTTTATCTGCGAAATAGAAGACCGGAAGAATTATATTATCCGCCGTTCCTCCAATTTATCCAAACAATCCCACATACTTGCCGCCAATCTTGACCAATGCATGTTAGTGGTAACAGTGAATTATCCAGAAACATCCACTATCTTCATCGACCGTTTTTTAGCTTCAGCCGAAGCTTATCGCATCCCCGTTAAAATTATATTTAATAAGGTGGATGTTTACGATGAAGATGAATTACGTTATTTAGACGGACTTACCAATCTTTATACTTACATCGGTTATCCCTGCTTCAAGATTTCCGCCAAGACAGGCGAAGGGATTGATAGTATTAAAGAAGAACTTCAAGAAAAAATAACCCTTTTCTCTGGACACTCTGGAGTGGGTAAATCAACTCTTATTAATGCCATCTTACCGGAACTTGACATCAAGACTGGTGAAATCTCTACATATCATAATAAAGGTATGCATACCACCACCTTTTCTGAAATGTTCCCTGTAACAGGTGACGGATATATCATTGACACTCCAGGTATTAAAGGTTTCGGCACATTTGATATGGAGGAAGAAGAAATAGGACACTACTTCCCCGAAATATTCAAAATTTCTGCCGATTGCCGCTATAATAATTGTACACACCGCCACGAGCCGGGATGTGCCGTACGTGAAGCTGTAGAAAATCATTATATCAGCGAATCACGTTATACTTCCTATCTGAACATGCTGGAAGATAAGGAGGAAGGAAAATACAGGGCAGCGTATTGAAGATGATAAAATGACAAAGTGGCAAAGGTGATGGAATTTCTCATTTTTCTATCACTTTTTTTAACTCTTCCTTTTTTAAACCTTTTCGTACCTTTTCAGTCCAAAATCAAAGGCATAAATATATACTAATACTATATGAATAAAAAAGTAAAATGGGGCATCATCATTATTGTAGGTGCCAGTTTAATAGGAGGGGGAATTTATTCTCAACTTCCCAAAGAAAATGAGGAATTAACAGCTGCCGACAAAGTGATGACAAGTAGACCGAAAGGGAAACAGGTACTGAATGTCAACGCTAAAATAGTAAAACCACAGCTATTGAAAGACGAAATTCTAATCAGTGGTAGTTTATTACCTGATGAAGAGGTAGACTTATCTTTCGAAACATCCGGTAAGATTGTCGAAATCAATTTTGAAGAAGGGACTTTTGTCAAGAAAGGACAATTGTTAGCAAAAGTGAACGACCGTCCTTTACAGGCGCAATTACAACGATTGGTTTCTCAATTGAAATTAGCTGAAGATCGTGTATTCCGTCAAAATGCACTGCTAGAAAGAGATGCTGTCAGTAAAGAAGCTTATGAACAAGTAAAGACAGACCTCGCTACCTTGAACGCAGATATTGAATTAGTAAAAGCTAATATTCTACAAACAGAACTTCGCGCCCCATTCGACGGGGTGATTGGTTTACGCCAGGTCAGTGTGGGAACCTACGCTTCTCCTTCTACTATTGTGGCAAAACTTACTAAGATATCTCCTCTAAAGGTAGAATTCGCCGTACCCGAACGATATGCCAACGACGTAAAGACTGGCGCCGGACTAAACTTTACACTTGAAGGAAAGTTAAATGCTTTTTACGCTACAGTCTATGCCCGCGAGTCTAAAATAGACCCGACCACACATACATTGACCATTCGTGCTCTCTATCCCAATACCAATGGTAGTGTCCTGCCGGGGCGTTATGCCAGTATCAGATTGAACAAAGATGAGATAAAAGATGCGCTTGCCGTACCTTCCGAGGCCATTGTACCGGAAATGGGCAAAGACAAAGTATTCCTTTATAAATCGGGTAAGGCTCAACCAGTAGAGATAACAACCGGTATCCGTACCGAAGCCGAAGTACAAGTATTACAAGGCTTGCAGGTCGGAGATACCATTATCGTTTCAGGAACTCTCCAACTCCGTACGGGATTGCCGGTGACACTAGACGCCGTTAATTAAGAACGATCTATTATCAATTATCCATTATCAAAAAACATGAATATATCCGAACTTAGCATACGGCGCCCTGTACTATCCACTGTATTGACGCTAATCATCCTGCTCTTTGGTTTCATCGGGTACAATTACCTCGGTGTCCGAGAGTACCCCTCCGTAGATAATCCTATCATTTCGGTATCCTGTTCTTATCCAGGTGCCAATGCAGACGTTATCGAGAACCAGATTACAGAGCCATTGGAACAAAACATTAATGGCATTCCAGGTATCCGTTCACTCTCTAGTGTCAGTCAACAAGGTTCCTCACGTATCACGGTGGAGTTTGAACTTTCCGTTGACCTGGAAACGGCAGCTAATGACGTTCGCGACAAGGTTTCGCGTGCACAACGTTATTTGCCGCGTGACTGTGACCCTCCTACCGTATCCAAAGCTGACGCAGACGCCATGCCTATCCTGATGGTAGCTCTACAAAGTGATAAACGTTCTCTACTGGAATTGAGCGAGATAGCAGACCTTACCGTAAAAGAACAGCTGCAAACAATCTCCGATGTCAGTAGTGTAAGTATTTGGGGAGAGAAGCGTTATTCCATGCGCCTTTGGCTCGATCCTATCAAGATGTCCGGTTATGGCATCACTCCTATCGATGTTAAGAATGCGGTAGACAAGGAAAACGTGGAACTTCCGTCCGGAAGTATCGAAGGAAATACCATTGAGCTTACCATCCGTACACTCGGGCTGATGCATACGGCAGAAGAGTTTAACAATCTTATTCTAAAAGAAGAGAATAACCGTATTGTCCGCTTCAGTGATATCGGCCGTGCCGAACTAGGACCTGCAGATATAAAAAGCTACATGAAAATGAATGGTGTACCGATGGTAGGTATCGTTGTTATTCCGCAGCCGGGTGCCAATCATATCAAAATTGCCGATGCCGTGTACGCCCGTATGGAGAAAATGCAGAAAGACTTGCCTGAAGATGTGCACTATACATACGGTTTTGATAATACCAAGTTTATCCGTGCTTCCATCAATGAAGTAAAACAAACTGTATATGAAGCATTTGTACTCGTTATCATTATCATCTTCCTTTTCTTACGTGACTGGCGTGTTACACTAGTACCTTGTATCGTAATCCCCGTTTCGTTAATCGGAGCTTTTTTTGTAATGTATCTGGCAGGCTTTTCCATCAATGTGCTTTCCATGCTTGCCGTGGTACTTGCCGTAGGATTGGTGGTGGATGATGCCATTGTAATGACGGAAAATATCTATGTCCGTATTGAGAAAGGAATGCCCCCCAAAGAGGCAGGTATCGAAGGAGCCAAAGAAATCTTCTTTGCAGTTATTTCAACGACTATCACGTTGGTAGCGGTGTTCTTCCCCATTGTATTTATGGATGGTATGACAGGACGTCTGTTCCGTGAATTCAGTATCGTTGTTTCCGGTTCAGTAATTATTTCTTCATTCGCCGCATTGACTTTCACTCCGATGTTGGCTACCAAACTGTTAATAAAGAGAGATAAGCAAAGCTGGTTTTACCGTAAAACCGAACCATTCTTTGAAGGAATGAACCGTCTATATAGTCGGTCACTGGCAGCATTTTTGAATAAACGCTGGATCGCAATGCCTTTCATCTTGATAACGATTTTGATTATTGGTTTCCTTTGGAATTACATCCCTGCTGAAATGGCACCGTTGGAGGACCGTTCGCAAATCAGTATCAACACACGTGGAGCAGAAGGTGTGACATATGAATTTATTCGTGACTATACAGAAGATATCAACCAACTGGTTGACTCTATCATTCCGGATGCCAAAGCTGTAACTGCCCGCGTATCCAATGGCAGTGGAAATGTGCGTATTACTTTGGAAGATATGCAAGATCGTGACTATACACAGATGGAAGTTGCCGAGAAGCTATCAAAAGCAGTACGAAAGAAAACCGACGCACGTTCATTTGTACAGCAGTCCTCTTCTTTCGGTGGACGGCGTGGTGGAATGCCAGTGCAATATGTATTACAGGCTACCAATATCGAAAAGTTGCAAGAAGTATTGCCCAAATTCATGTCAAAGGTTTACGAAAATCCTGTTTTCCAAATGGCGGATGTCGATTTGAAGTTCAGTAAACCGGAAGCACGTATCAACATCAATCGTGATAAAGCAAGTATTATGGGGGTCAGTACTAAAAATATAGCGCAGACTTTACAGTATGGATTAAGTGGCCAGCGTATGGGATATTTCTACATGAATGGAAAACAATACGAAATATTAGGAGAAATCAACCGTCAGCAACGTAATAAGCCTTCTGATCTGAAAGGTATTTATATTCGTAGTGACAAAGGCGATATGGTACAACTTGACAATCTTATCGAATTGACAAACGGTATTGCTCCTCCGAAACTGTATCGATACAATCGTTTTGTCTCTGCCACCATATCTGCCGGACTTGCTGACGGTAAGACTATCGGCCAGGGCTTGGACGAAATGGACAAAATAGCAAAAGAAACATTGGACGAAAGTTTCCGTACTGCCCTCACCGGTGACTCTAAAGAGTATCGAGAAAGCTCCTCCAGTCTGATGTTTGCTTTCGTACTTGCCATCTTATTGATTTACCTTATTCTTGCCGCACAATTTGAGAGTTTCAAAGATCCGCTGATTATCATGTTGACAGTACCTCTCGCCATTGCAGGTGCTTTGGTCTTTATGTTTTTTGGAGATATCACAATGAATATATTCAGCCAAATCGGTATTATTATGTTGATTGGTCTGGTAGCAAAGAATGGTATCCTTATCGTGGAGTTTGCCAATCAAAAGCAAGAAGTGGGTGAAGATAAGATGCAAGCGATCAAAGATGCAGCCTTGCAACGTCTGCGTCCCATTCTGATGACGAGCGCTTCCACCGTATTAGGTTTGATACCGTTAGCATTTGCCACAGGCGAAGGTTGTAACCAACGTATTGCTATGGGTACTGCCGTTGTAGGTGGTATGGTAGTATCTACTTTGTTGACAATGTATATCGTTCCCGCCATTTACAGTTATATATCTACTAACCGAAGTAAACTAAAGAAAGTATGAAACGTACGATTTTATCAGTCATCGTCCTCCTCTGTATAACCTTTACACTTCAGGCACAGCCCGTACCTACCTATACTTTGAAGTCATGCCTTGAACTGGGACTTCAAAATAATTACTCTTTACGTATCACCCGTAATGAAGAACAGGTGAGTAAAAATAATGCCACTCTTGGAAATGCCGGATATCTACCTACTCTAGACCTCTCTGCCGGATATAAAGGGACATTAGACAATACTGACACAAAAGTGAGAGCTACTGGAGAAACAACCTCTGAAAATGGTGTCTTTGACCAAACATTCAATGCAGGTATCAATCTGAATTGGACAATTTTCGACGGTTTCAATATTACTACCAACTATCAGAAATTGAAAGAATTGGAACGGCAGGGAGAAACCAATACCCGCATTGCAATTGAAGACCTGATAGCCAACCTTACAGCCGAATACTATAACTATGTTCAGCAAAAAATCCGTTTAAAGAACTTCCGTTATGCAGTCTCTCTCTCCAAAGAACGTTTACGCATCGTAGAGGAACGTTATCATATCGGTAATTTCTCCCGTCTGGACTATCAGCAGGCCAAAGTAGACTTCAATGCCGACAGCGCCAAATATATGAAGCAACAAGAATTACTGCATACTTCACGTATTCAGCTGAATGAACTGATGGCGAACGAAGATGTAGACCAGCCCATCAATATTCAGGATAGTCTCATCAATGTACATGCCCAGCTCAATTTTGCAGAACTTTGGGATGCTACTTTGCAAACTAACTCTTCACTGCTGAAAGCCGAACAGAACAATAATTTGGCACGTTTAGATTATAAAAAAGTAAGTTCACGAGATTATCCGTACGTAAAAATGAACGGAGGTTATGGTTACACGCTCAACAAATATGATATTTCTGTAAACAGCCATCGCAGTAATCTCGGACTAAATTTTGGCCTGACCGTCGGTTTCAATCTATTTGACGGTAATCGTAAACGCGAACGCCGTAATGCCCGCATTGCCATCCAAAACGCACGGCTAGAACGGGAACAATTAGAACAAGCCTTACGTGCCGATCTCAGTAACTTATGGCAAGCTTATCAAAATAATCTCCAAATGCTAAATTTAGAACGTCAAAATCTTGTTGCCGCTAAAGAAAACCATGAGATTGCCATGGAACGTTATATGCTCGGTAATCTCTCAGGTATCGAAATGCGCGAGGCACAAAAAAGTTTGTTGGATGCGGAAGAACGTATCCTTTCGGCAGAATACGACACCAAGTTATGCGAGATATCACTGTTACAAATCAGCGGAAAGGTTACAAGTTATTTAGAATACTAAAGAGAATAATACCATGAAACGAACTTTTTTACTATATGTATTACTCGCTTGCCTGATAGGTATCCAAGCACAAGAAACAAGAACCTACCAAGAAAAGCAATCCTATAAAAACTGGGTAAAAATGGCTCCCAAATTGGAAGATTCTTTTTTCAAGACTCCCGAAGCCATACGTATAGCTGATAATGTATTGTTATATCAACAAACGACCGGTGGCTGGCCTAAGAATATCTTCATGCCAGCCGAACTTTCCAAAAAGGAACGTAAAAAAGTACTTGCCGCCAAAGGTAATATCAATGAGAGCACTATCGACAATAATGCCACCAGTACCGAAATTCGCTACCTCGCCCGTGTCTATCTCGCCACCAATATCGAAAAATATAAAGATGCTACTTTGGAAGGCATCCACTATATATTGAAATCACAGTATTCCAATGGTGGCTGGCCACAATTCTGGCCCCGCCCTACAGGTTACTATACACACATCACCTACAATGACAATGCCATGGTGAATGTGATGAATTTGCTACGCGAAGTCTACGAAAGAAAGCCCCCCTATACCTATGTTCCCGACAGTATTTGCGAAAAGGCACGTACCGCATTTGACAAAGGCGTGGAGTGTATCCTCAAAACCCAAGTAAAACAACATGGAAAGCTCACCGTATGGTGTGCACAACATGACGAACACACTCTAGCTCCCGCCAAAGCCCGAGCCTATGAATTACCTTCTCTAAGCGGTGCCGAGTCTGATAATATTGTTTTATTACTGATGTCCATTCCCAATCCCTCCTCTGAGATTATCACTGCAGTAGAGTCAGCAGTAGAATGGTTCAAGCAAAACAAGATTACAGGTATTATGCGCGAAACCTTCATCAATAGTGAAGGAAAAAAGGACTTTCGCATGGTTCCTTGCCCACAGGACGATTTCAATTGCCCCACGCTTTGGGCACGATTCTACACCTTAGAAGATAATCGGCCCTTCTTCTGTGATCGCGATGGCATCAAGAAATATGACATCTCCGAAATCGGTTATGAACGCCGTAACGGATACAGCTGGTACAACAGTGAAGGGCTGAAGGTATTAAAAAAGTACGAGCAATGGAAAAAAAAGTTATAAACTATCCCATTACCCACTTTGTACTCTTACCGAAACAACGATAGGCCATTGACACCAAAAACCATGATACACAGAATGCTACTACCGCTGCACAAGGGATTTGTAAACAGATCGGTACATGAATGACTCGCATCAGTACTACACTGGGACCAGTAAAGAAATAATGTATCATATAAACCCCAAAACCACAAAGGGTCAAATTAGCCAAGGCTTTCTTAACCTTTTCTGATTTTATATTCACCCGTTTGCAAAACATAAATATAGGAATTGTCATCATTACTACATTCAGAGAGCAATATGTGAAAAATAGCTCCAGCATCTCATCTGTATATTCCGGTAACGATGTAATATGGCGGAAGCCGAAGAACGTAACAGCATATCCAATTAAAAACATCGGAATACCTAATAACATCAATTTACTACCACTCCAATCGTGGTTCCGAAGATAATGTCCCAAAAGCAGGTAACCATTGAAACCCGCAAAATAATAGAACATTCCAAAAGCATTCCACGAACAACTTCCCCACAAGTATTGAGCAATGAATTCATTATAATAAGGTAATAATAAAGTCACTCCCCATGCAACAAGAAACCATAATTTAGCGCGTTCCGACGCTTTCTCCACCCATGCTGAAAATATGGGCAAATAAAGATAAAGCCCTATCAACAAATAGATGTACCACATATGAACAGCAAGAATGGAAAAATTAAAAGGTATTTGGGCAATATACTCCAAACTTACAGCAAACGACTGACACATAACCTCTTCTCCCGAATAAGGGAAAAAATCAAGAATAACCCGGGGGTCTATGCCCAGCATCCCCGTTATCCACGGAAAAAGATTATAGATTACAGACCAGATAAGGAAAGGAAAGAATACGCGGGGAATACGTTTTCTGTAAAACACCGATGTTTCACCATGTACCGGAAGCAACAACGCACCAGTAATCATAACAAATAGAGGTACGCATGGACGAAGTATTGCACCATAAATTGCTCCCCAAAACTTAATGTTGGCAATGTCAGGTGAAGTCCCCGGATAGAAATTAAAAGGATCTGCACTGTGACAACAGACCACGGTAAACATAGCCACCAACCGGACTACATCTAGCCATACAATGTGTTGTCTTTGATTTTGTCGTGAAAGAGTTTGTTCCATACTATCAGATTAATTAATAATTAGTAATGCAAAGATAGAAAAAAGCCGTTTACGAAATATTCCGAAACGGCTTTTTAGCATCAGCTGTTAAAACAGCATAAATATACATTTATTTAGTGCAATTCCAAGGCTTCAATTGCTTGAAGAAGTCATTACCCTTATCATCTACCAGAATAAATGCAGGAAAATCTTCCACCTCAATCTTCCAGATAGCTTCCATACCCAATTCCGGATATTCCACACATTCAATACTCTTAATATTGTTCTGTGCTAAAATAGCGGCAGGTCCACCGATAGAACCAAGATAGAAACCACCATATTTCTTACATGCATCCGTAACTTGCTGGCTACGGTTACCTTTAGCAAGCATAATCATACTTCCACCGTGGCTCTGGAAGAGATCCACATAAGGATCCATACGTCCGGCAGTGGTCGGTCCCATAGAACCACAAGCCATACCTTGCGGAGTTTTGGCAGGACCGGCATAATAGATAGGATGATCTTTGATATATTGCGGCAAATCTTCACCACGGTCCAAACGCTCTTTCAGCTTAGCATGAGCAATATCACGACCTACAATAATGGTACCATTCAATGACAAACGGGTAGAAACCGGATATTTAGTCAATTCTTTCAGAATATCTTTCATCGGTTGGTTCAGGTTAATCTTAACAACATCACCCTCACCTGCCTTACGAAGTTCCTCCGGAATTAGTTCACCCGGATTACTATCCAGTTTCTCAATCCAAATACCTTCTTTATTGATTTTACATTTAATGTTACGGTCGGCAGAACAAGAAACGCCCAAACCTACCGGACAAGAAGCACCATGACGCGGCAAACGGATAATACGTATATCGTGAGCTAAGTACTTACCACCGAATTGTGCACCAAGACCAATCTTGTGAGCCTCCTCCAATACCTTCTTTTCCAGTTCAATGTCACGGAAAGCACGTCCGAATTCATTACCGGTAGTAGGCAGATTGTCATAGAAATGCGTAGATGCCAATTTCACAGTCAGCAAATTCTTTTCGGCAGAAGTACCTCCGATGACAAAAGCGATGTGATAAGGAGGACACGCAGCCGTACCCAACGTTTTCATCTTTTCTACGAGGAAAGGAACAAGTGTGCCTGGATTCAGGATAGCTTTTGTTTCCTGATAAAGATAAGTCTTATTGGCTGACCCCCCGCCTTTGGTTACACAAAGGAATTCATACTCCATACCTTCGGTAGCTTCAATATCAATCTGCGCCGGAAGGTTACACTTCGTATTAACTTCATCATACATAGTCAAAGGAGCATTCTGCGAATAACGCAGATTTTCTTCTGTATATGTTTTGTAAACACCCAGCGAAAGAGCCTCTTCGTCACAATAACCTGTCCATACTTGCTGTCCTTTTTCGCCGTGGATAATCGCAGTACCGGTATCTTGGCAGAAAGGAAGTACGCCTTTGGAGGCCACTTCTGCATTACGCAAGAAAGTCAACGCCACATACTTATCGTTATCGCTTGCTTCGGGGTCACTCAAAATTTTAGCAACCTGCTCGTTGTGAGAACGACGCAACATAAACGAAACGTCACGAAAAGCCGCATTAGCCATTGCAGTCAAACCTTCTTTCTCAATCTTCAAAATAGGATTTCCTTCAAACTCGCCTACTGACACATAGTCTTTCGTAAGCAGATAATACTCAGTCGTATCTTTCCCCTTTTCAAACATGGGTTGATACTTGAACGGAGGTGTTGTTGCCATAATTACTTGTTCATTTAATGTTTAAAAGTGATTCGTGTAGCAAAGGTAACAACTATTATTGAAATATTTCTTTAATTAGTCTGAAAACTTACCTTCTTCATTCGTCCTATCAACTCATCTCCAAGCTCTGTCTTTACCTCAATATGTTTCAAAACAGCCGTGACGAACGGATTACTTTCAAAATCGCCACGCACTTGTTCAAAATCCAGTTCTTTCTCTACTCGAGAACCATCGGCTCCGAAACCAGTCATAGAAGCCAAGGAAAATTCTTTCTTAGCATCCTCGTAAACCATACGATCAAGGCCAACAACAGATTCTTTCCATTTTTCTACAATATGAATAATGTCTTCAGAAGTTATATTTTCAGGATTGATACCGTAATATTCTTCCAGTTTCTCGTAAGCCCATGTCCATTCGTAAGTATAATAGTTCCGGTGCATCCGTTCAAACTCGGCATTAATATACTTTAAACGATTTACCACACCTGTTTCAATACCCTCTATTAAAGCATCTATCTCACTTTTGGGAGCAATCAAACCGGATATATCGACCCATTCACCACTACCAATAGATGTGTCGGGTTTCAACCGGGCACGAATTTCATCATCGCTCAAGAAATTGATACCTTCCAAACGCTTGATAATGGAATTACCCAGGAATTTATGAATAGCAATTTCATAGAAACCAATACCTTTTACCAAAGCCGAGTTACGGATTTTCGCACTGTGAAAAGAGTAGATGTCAGAAAGTTCACCGGAAGCATGACGGAGATTTATCAAAGTCTCCCGCCCCTTAAACATCTTCTGTACGGTGTAAGGACTGAGAAGATTATAATTGATAAAATCCAATTTGTTAATATCGGTACGTTTGTCACGTTTCGGCCATTTCTGCGCATCACGGATCGTACCGACGCTACGTAAGTTGACACCTGGTACAAGATAAGTAGTATTATTCTGCTCTATCAGATAAGAAAAGGGGAGATTAGAAGTATCGGAATGGTTGACGTGACGTCCCATAACGAGAGAAAAGGCCCCTACCCTAGCAGGCCATAGGATATAAGAATCGGAAGTAGTCTTGGCACCACGTTCCAATGTACCCTGATGGATAGGACCAAGTTTATACATGTGATTACTCTGGTTAGATCCCGAACCTGCATTCATAAATGAGAACATACCGGCTATCAAAAGAGTAGATTTGTGATGCGTCACGGTATAAGGGCCAGCAAAGATAGCACATGCTTCACCGTTCTCTCCTTGGCAGTTACTGAAAAACAAAGAATCGGAAGCGGAATAGTTATGTCCCAATTTACAAGCTTGCCCCACAAAGCAACGACTCAACATCGCGCCATCATCTACATGCGAACCGGAGGAAATAATAAAATCATCGCAGATAACGCCATGACCGATATGCACAGGAGCGACCTCATTACTATTAATACTTCCGTTGTACAAACGGCACGTACCACAGATACGGCAATAATCACCAATACGCACATTCTTAATAGAACCAGTATTGAGTATCATTACATGATTACCGATAGAACCGACATCAGAAGCATGTTTGTTGGAATAAAAATCCGTAATTTCCTTCATCCGGGCAATGAGTTCAGGACGATGGCGATAAAGCGCCATGATATAAGCTTGGTGGGCAGATAACTTGTCATTGATGAGTACCTCACGTCCCCCTGTCTCGTTCAAAACAGAAACCTCTACTCCATTACCGAACTTGGAAAGACCGTCAACCAAAATAATATCTACATTCTCAATGAAAGTGTCATGTCCAATCTCATAGTTGGCAATATAGTTCTGGATGTTTTCAATACAGCAATTGTCACCTACCGTCACATTGTGAAGTGTGACATGTCGCAACCCGGAATGTTTCTTAATTCCTCCCGGCAAAGTAAAACTCGACTGAAAAACTCCTAAACGTACCTCCCCTGAGAAACGGGTATGATGTACAAATTCCGTTGTAAAACCTTCTGCAACGGTTACTTTCTCCCAATCGTCAGCCAAACACGACTGACTCTTTAACCGGAGCACTTCATCTTCGGTCAAGTTTCTGTAATTCATAATCCTTATCAGTTTTGAAAATTATTCCTCACCATCTTCGTAAGTCTGATAAAGAAAATCGTTATAAGGATACTTCTGTACGTGCAATTCTTTGACACGTTGATAAACCACACTCTTCAGCTCCTCCAGATTAATCTTTTCGCGGGCAGAAATAAAGAGACAATTGTCCTCCATTTTTGCCATCCACGTCTTCATCAGTTCTTCGAGTGTTAAGTTTTCTTTGGTTCTGGGGGTAAGGTCATCGACTGCTTTCTCTATATAAGTATAAGCATCTATCTTATTGAATACAAGCACCATGGGTTTACCGGATGCACCGATATCGGCCAATGTCTTGTTTACCACTTCTATCTGTTCTTCAAAATCAGGATGAGAAATATCAACAACATGCAATAACAAGTCGGCCTCACGTACCTCATCCAAAGTAGATTTAAAAGAATCTACCAGATCAGTTGGCAACTTACGGATAAAACCTACCGTATCGGACAACAAGAAAGGTAAATTCTCGATAATAACCTTGCGCACCGTAGTGTCCAACGTTGCAAACAACTTGTTTTCTGCAAAAACTTCGCTCTTGGAAAGCAAGGTCATCAAAGTGGATTTTCCCACATTGGTATATCCTACTAAAGCAACGCGAATCAGACGCCCACGATTTTTACGCTGGGTAGACTTCTGCTTGTCAATTTCAGCCAAACGTTCTTTCAGTAATGCCATACGGTTCAAGATGATACGACGGTCCATTTCCAACTGTGTCTCACCCGGACCACGCAAACCAACAGAACCTTTTCCTCCACCAGCACCAGAGCCACCACCCTGGCGTTCCAAGTGAGTCCACAGGCGTTGCAAACGGGGAAGCATATACTTATATTGTGCCAGCTCCACCTGCGTTTTAGCATTGGCAGTCTGTGCACGCATCGCAAAAATATCAAGAATAAGTGAAGTACGATCCAATATTTTGATTTTCAATTCCGCTTCAATGTTACGTATCTGTTTCGCCGATAGTTCATCATCGAAAATCACCATACCTACTTCACGCTCAGCTTCTTCTTCGTTATGGATATATTCTTTTATTTCTTCCAGCTTACCCTTACCGACATATGTCACAGAGTTTGCCTGATCTAACTTCTGAGTAAATTTTTTCACTACTTCCGCCCCGGCTGTCTCAGCCAAGAATGCCAGTTCGTCGAGATATTCGTTCGTCTTACGCTCATCTTGAGTCTTCGTGATAAGACCAACCAATACCGCAGTTTCAACCTGTGCCTCGGAAATTATAAATTCTTTCATTGCCATATTCTGTCCTTATACCTTATTATATAATCACACTCCGGCTCTGGCCGGAACAATTGACATATAAATGGGAGTTTAGCTGGGCTAAATTATCATTTATATGGCGACAAATATAAGAAAAAAGAAAGCATAAATAAAAGGTTCCTACTAAAAATCCCCCTGTACTTCAGTACAGGGGGATTTTATATCCAATCGATATTCAATCAAACATTATCTTACTTATCTAGCGGAAATGAGATTTGTGCAGCAAACAACGTCATACTATTTGTAGGATTGGCATCTTCGGTTAAAGTAATATAACTCGGATTTTTTATATCGTCCGTAGTCAATGTAAACAAACGTGCACTACTGTAACCAAACGGCACCAAAGCATTGTACATACCTTCATTATGATACCATACCCCATTACCTTCACCGGTCAGAGCACATTGTAATGCTATCTGGTTATCGCCAACCAATTGGTAGTTAAAATGCAGCACACCACCATAGCCACTACTGATAAAGTTAAAACCAAATGTACCTGTTTCAGAGAGCATAGTACCCATAAAAGCATATTGCAGAACCTCGCCTAATCCATCTTCCATTTCTTTCACCTTATCAAAATAAGGTTTGGCATATTCACCCAACTGGCTGTAAGCGATAAACCAATCACCTTCTACAAACAATTCATTTACCGTAGGTGGTATTTTAATCATAGTAACACCAGAAGTAGAAGAAGTGAAAGCATCAGTCGATACATCATAAATCAAATCTGCAAATTCAGTACCATTCACAGTTATGGGAGCATAGAATTTCATACCAGTAGGAGTCACAATATAAGATACCTTTTGCGATACCGTTTCATCATTCACCTCATAGCTCAATGACAAAGTACGTTGTGATCTGCGTACAAATATCTCCATACCATCTACCGTCATCGTGAACTTATTGCTGAACATAGCTGTTTCCACCGTTTGGATTTCTGTAATATAATCTTCCCAGTTACCACTAACCGGAGTCATCACAGCTACATTACCACTCTTCTTACCTTTCAATACCACTTTTTCTTGAGTAGCTTCCAGTATCAAGAAGTCATAGTCACCTTCCATTCCATATCCGGGACCTCCCAACCCCGATGGATCGTCAGGATCAGAATAAAAATGAAAAATTTCATTGTAAGTATCAAAAGAAAGCATTACGCCTGCACTCTGCTTCACAGAATAGAGACTGGTAGCCACATCGGTTGCCTCATAAACATCACTCGATACGCTAACCTTACCATTTTTTTCAAATTTCACCAATGTATTGTAACCGCCATACTTTTGCTGCATTTCAGGATAATACTCCATCAGCCATCCGTTTTCGGCTCCGGTCAATATATCCGTATAAGCTTTGATTGTCGCATCGGCACGGTCGGCAGATGAAGAGTCAAACAAATCTTCTTCCTCGTGAGTACATGCAGACGCCATCATGACCGCAACCAAACAAAATAGATAGTATATTTTCTTCATAATCGTATCCATTAATTAAGTGTTGATAAATCCATGTCCAAGACCTCTTGTGAACGACGCTGTACTACGGTACGAAGCTCATCCAAATCAATCTCCCATGTAGTTTTCATGTAATCTTTCACAATAGCCAGCTTTTGATCTATGATCTCACGTCCATAATCGTTTGCCAAGCTAACCAACGCATCCCAATATTCCGCCGTATGAGTAACATAAATAGAAATGAACTCTACAAAATCTTCTTGTGGTTCAGAACTACCGTAAGAAGAAATAAATCCCATATTAAGTGCGGCAGGAGAAATCTTTCCCAACTGTGGGTGTACCACTTCTTCTACATTCACCCAACTCCCAGCCTGATAGTTACTGGCGGATATAGTACCGAAATCGGTAGAATATTCCTTAGTTTGATGCAGAATATGTGCAAACTCATGGTGCATAGTCTTGAAATACCAATAATTCAGTTCATCAATGTCTATATTGTCCAAATCAATGGCATTTACATTATAAAGTGTAATCTTAAGACCACCTTCTGCTGTACCCAATACAACTTCTCCTTTACTGTTATAAGCCGGTGAACCTATCAACTGTATTATTTTAGGGCAATAAGTACGAATAAAATGTGGTCCTGCCAGTTCTTCGTAAGCATCAAGCCACAAGAACTTCACCATCTTAGCCAGTGCTACTGATTTATCATAATCGGCAGGGACAAGATTATACCCCATATCCGTTTCTTTATCTTCCAGATGATACTTGAAATTGATATTGAAAGGTCCGGCATAGTTATTGAGCAACCATGAATCAAACTCATTCTGAACTCCGGTATCTTCCGTATCAAAGATACTGTTCGAATTCAAGTCATCTTCACTACACGCTCCTAACATAAGAGCAGTGAGTAACATAAATATCCATTTTATTTTTTTCATATTCGTTTCGTTTATAAAAGTCATTTATTACGTGGATTCGCTTCAAGTCCTGCACTTATCACATCAGCCGGTAATTGGAAAGCACGACGTGGATCATCAGCTTTCAAAACATCATTTACCTGTCCTTCGCGATTATGCGAAATTTCTATGCGATAACGCTTGATATCCTGCCAACGTAGTCCTTCATGTATAGTCTCGATACGACGTAAATGCAAAATACATTGTATCATTTCTTTCTGATCACCTTCAGCCAGCGTAAAGCCGATAGGATTTATCTCCTTCTTAATGGTACGTTCGCTATTGTCAAGTGGCATACACTTGATGGCCTTATAGAAATTCACGATTTCTTCCGTAGTCACTTGTAAAGGAGCATCACCGGGAGCCGGTTGATTAGGATCGGCAAACATACGAGTATGTGTAGAAAGCCATGAATTGATATCCGCAGTAGCCTCATTAAGCATTCCCTTCAGCGCATAAGCCTCAGCGCGGCAAAGCAAAGTTTCATCTGCGCTGAATGCTAAAATAACATTCTTACGATAACCAATTCCATTTACCTTATCAGTATAGAAGAAATAGCCACCCACTTTACCTACCGCAAATTTTTGGTCCATACCCCACACATTTTTAAAGGGTAACAACTGATAATGGTTTCCCCACATACCTATAGCTCGACCGGTTTCCGTCATGCAAAGATCTTTAGAATGACCATATCGAGTACCTATATCATAAGGTCCTCCCCAATATCCCCAAGAAGAGGTCACCGGAAGAAGTAACAAATTAGCAGGATCACTGGCATTGATATAAGCATCCACACGGTTATCCCAGTTAGGAGTACCGCTTTCTATCACAATACTATACCAGTTTTTCAACATTTTTTGCGGAACTGTACCCAATACTACATTGGCATATTTTATCACATTATCCAGATTTTTGTAGTACAGATTAAAACGTGCAGCAAATGAATAAGCAGCCTTTTTATTAAAATGATATTTAGGAACCTTATAAATTCCATCATTTACCAATGGAAGTGCCTCTTCTATATCTTTATTTATTTTGGCATAGAGCTCTTTCATATTACCCCTCTGATAGGCAGGAGCTACTTCTGTCTCAGGTTTATCAGAATAAGGTATTCCCAGATCCTGTTCGGCTGTTTCAGGATTATAAGGTAGGCAAAAAAGATTTGCTAACGCAAAATGTCCGTAAGCGCGACACATCAAAGCTTCACCGCGTTGTGCTTGCAAACTGGCCGGATTTCCCATCTCTTCAATTGCAGCCAAAGCCTGATTGGCAGATGCAATAGCATTATAACATGCATCCCAATAACTTTTGGGAGAATCATTACCGGTACTTGTAATATTTTTCCATAAATAGGCCTCTTCCTGTGCCTTATCTTCTATAGAATATCTGGAACCGTTATCCACGGCATTATCCGATGCCATTTCCGCCAACACCACATCCGTATTACCCGGATAGGCAGACACCAACAAACTGGTAATTTTACTTTCAGTGTTCACTTCGGCCCGATTGTCAGGCATCGTATCCAGAAAATCGGCACACGAAGCCAATGTCATAGCAGAGCCAATCAATATATATAGTAAACTGTTCTTTTTCATATCCTTCATATATTATTGTATTTTAAATGCCTAATCTTACAGTAAGTGTAAATTGTCTGGGGACAGGAGCAGCCACACCGCCGGTATTATAAAATTCCGGATCCTGACCGTTCAACTTATCATCAGCATAAATCAGGAAAAGATTTGTTGCCTGCAATTTCAGTGAAAGATCACTCACTTTCAGAGGTTTCAACCAATTTTTCGGGAAATCGTATGATAATGAGATTTCCTTCATACGGATAAAATCACCTTTTGCTACACGAGCGGTAGAATAATTGTAAGCATTATAGGCATAACGCAGATAATTATCATTGTTATTCATGCGTTTATCGGCAATGACCGGAATATTCGTAGTATTTTCATCACCGGCAACGGTCCAACGATTTTTAAATTCCTTGGGCATTGCATCAAGGTCGGAATAGCGATTACTAAACACAGGATCCAGACGGATAACATTACCAAACGAATAAGTCATAAATACATTCAGTTTAAAATTCTTATAACTGAATACATTACCGAAACTACCGGTAATTGTAGGGTCTGTCGGTCCTTCATAAACCAAGTGCCCCTTATTGTCACGTTCTTGGAAGTCAATATCACTTACGGTCAGTTCACCTTTTTCGTTAATAAAAGTAGGTAATCCTTCTTCATTCAACCCTTGAAAATCCATAGAGAAAAGTGAGCGTACCGGATATCCCGCCATAGTAAAACCAGTACCGGTAATCATATCGATAACACGTGCTGTAGATTCAAGATCAGTCACCTCATTCTTAGTTTTCGAGAAAATGAAGTCTGTATTCCACTTAAAATCTTTCGTTACGATATTACGGGTAGAAAGAGTCAATTCTACACCATGTGACTTCATACTAGCTACATTGGCATACTTCATGATCTGTCCACCTACTCCCATAGTATTAATAACACCTATCAAATCGTAATTATTACGTTTATACCAGTCAGCAGAAAGATTGATACGGTTATTCAAAAATCCTATTTCAGCACCAATATTCAATTCGTGTTTCTTTTCGTAAGTAAGTTCACTATTCTCAAGATCATATATTTGCAACCCGGACTCATTAACACTAGTAAAAGGACGCCAAGGATTATAACTTTGAATTACAACTCTGGAATTAGTTACACTGGCAGGTCCCCGGTCAGCAGTCAGTGAATAAGAAGCCTTTAAAGTCAAATTAGACAATGCCGGAGTAAGGCTTTCAAAGAACTTTTCTTCGTGCATGTTCCATGCTGCAGACACGTTCCATGTAGGAAGCCAACGTGCGGAACGGCTCTTTCCTAACTTATTGGTTCCTTCGTAACGTACTGTACCATTCAACGTATACCTCCCTTGATATGAGTAAGTAGCAGTACCGAAAAATGACGCTGAACGGGTACGAGTCTCATCTACCGTATAATATTGTGAGTTTTCCTCATTACCTTGCTTGAAATACAAATAATCATAGGCAGGAAGCATACCCATCTCATACTGCATACCTACACCGTTGAACCAAGTTTTTTTACGGTCTACGGCATTGATTTCCATACCTCCGAAGAAATTGAAGATATGATCATCATTAAACACATCGTTATAGCTAGCTGTCGCACGGAAATCATAACTATTCATAGAATACTTTGTTTCACGGTAGAACCCCCCGACCGGCAATACACTTACAGGTAGAGAGTTTACATTATCCGGGTCTGTATATAACCACGGGTTAGCATCTCTCATAGTCGCATCATCCATAGCACGGAATGCCCAGGCTTGATTGGAATAATCTTTGATTTCATGACTTTGTGTAGTAGTTGAATATTTATAAGCACCCAATGCTGCAAGTTCCAATTTTCTAAAAGGTTTCCACTTTAATTCACCCTGAAATTTCAAGTCCACTACATCCAAACTCATATTGTTATTCTCCAACTCATTAAGAATATTGAAAGGAGCATAATTACGAACATAATATTCATTGGCATCTAACGCACGCGATGTATTCAGAGCATAAGAGTAAGGATTAATATCAAAATCACGTCTCACTTCACCAGAAACCACATCCAAACTTTGGCTTAAAGTACCAGGAGCCTTTTGCTTACGATATGAACCGTTACCAATCAAATTCAAAGACAAATGTCTGGAGATATTATATAATGCATTGATATTTGCAGTATAACGACTTACTTCACTTTGTTTATACCAGCCCGGATCGTTCATCACACTTAATGAAGTGTAATAAGAAGCCTTATCCGTACCGGAAGACATGCTTATAGCATGATTTTGAGAAACAGAATTATTAAACAATACATCAAACCAATCAGTATTTCTATATTCAGCAGCCTGTAGGTAGGCGTTACGTGCAGCAACCGTATTCGCCAAAGCATATTTTCCAGTTATGGGATCATATGTGTTGAGTAAGTGATACATTTTACCATATACACCACTATCTGATGCACGATAAGTTTCCGCCAAATTTAAATATCCTCCTCTTTCCATTTCGCGATAGACACTCATCTGTTCCTGCGAATTCATAATGTTGTAATTGCGATAGCTAGGTTTCATACGGAGAGAAAATTCACCCGTATAGCTTATTTTATTACTACCTGCCTTACCCTTTTTAGTAGTAACTACAATCACACCCGCCATAGCACGTGCACCATAAATAGATGTAGCAGAACCGTCCTTCAAAATTTGAAAGCTTTCGATATCATCAGCATTTAAACCGGCAATGGCAGAAGAAATTAATGTTTCAGCATCACCTGAAGACAGTGCATCGGCATCTACTTCAGTAACATCTTCCATAATAACTCCGTCTACAACCCACAACGGTTTAGAACTACCATATATAGAAGTAGCACCACGTACACGGATTTTGGGAGCTGTACCAAATGTTCCGGACACATTCTGCACGGATACACCGGCTGCACGACCTTCCAATGCACGACTGATTTCAGCGATACCGTCCAGCTTTACATTATCAGCAGCCAATTTGGTAGCAGCTCCGGTGAACAATCTCTTGTCCATCTTTTGCATACCAGTGACAACAACCTCATCAAGTACTTCACTATCAGCCTTTAAAGTAACTTTCACATGAGGTTTTATTGCTACTTCCAGTGTCTGCATACCAATATAAGAAATCTGCAAAGTCTTCGCAGAACTGTAAGAAGTATAATTTGCTAATAAACAGTAAATTATGCTTCTTACAGAACTTATTTTTTATATCAAAACCACATTCAGAAATACCTATATCCAATATACTTTTAAATCTTGAGCTACTATAAAAGTACTATTAAAGCAAGTATATCTTTGATTTGCAAATATTTATTTTGTAAATTAAAGTAATTGTATATATCTAAAATATACCATATATTATTGGTTACTATTTTTTATATCTAAAATTTACCGGATATTATAAGATTACTCTATTCAAAAAAAGGAATGATAAAAGATAAATACGATTTATATAATGTATAAAATTAATCCTGATAACGATATCCTTTTTCACTAACAACAGATAGGATTGGAACTTTCTATTCATTGCCAATGAAAACTTTTCGTTAAAAGTATTCGTTAATAATGAAAAGGAGTTATCTTTGTAGTATAGAAAATAATAAAAAATATGAAAGACCTACTGAAACATATCATCTTTGATCAGCAACAACGTTCATATTCTCATATGGTAGAAAGAGATATTGATAATAATCTGTTGAAATTACCGGAAATATTGGTTATCTCAGGGATAAGAAGATGTGGAAAATCTGTATTGTTGCAACAAATTCGCCATAGCCATAAGGAACAGGATTATTATTTTAACTTTGATGACGATCGGCTTGTCAATTTTAAAGTTGAAGACTTCCAATCTTTATACGAAGTTTTTATTGAATTGTTCGGCGAACAAAAAACTTTTTATTTTGACGAGATACAAAACATCCCGGGATGGGAAAGGTTTGTTCGTCGTTTATACGATAATGGCTGTAAAGTATTTGTTACCGGTTCCAATGCCAATATGTTAAGTAGAGAACTTGGCACACATTTAACCGGACGCCATTGTTCCATAGAACTCTATCCCTTTTCTTTTGGAGAGTTCCTGAAAATGAAAGGGAACTATCCGGAACAGAAAGATTTCTATACAACAGCAGGAAAAAGCCTGTTAAAAAAGAGTTTTGATGAATATTTACGGCTTGGAGGATTTCCACGTTATATACAGGATCCCAATACATCTTATCTTTCTACACTTTATGAGAATATTATCTATAAAGACGTTGTGACCCGTAATAAACTGAATGGTGAAAGAGAATTACTTGAATTGGTTTATTTTCTAGCGAGTAATGCAGCTAAACGATTTTCTTACAATTCATTGGCTAAAACTATTGGAATCAAGCATCCGGAAACGGTTAAGAACTATCTTGAGTATATTGAAAGTACATATTTAATTTTTCAGACAATGAAGTTCGATTGGTCTGTAAAAAAACAGATGCTCGCTCCTAAAAAAATATATTTTGTTGATAATGCCATAATTGGTAAAGTAGGGTTTAACGCTACCGATAATATCGGTCAATTGTTAGAAAATATTGTTTATATACAATTAAAACGTAAAAATCAGGAAATATACTATCATGACAATGGTATAGAGTGTGATTTCATAGTACGTCAAGGTATCAATATTACACATGCATTTCAAGTTACACGTTCACTGACTGACCCGCAAACAAAACAACGGGAAATTAACGGATTGTTATCCGCTTTACAAACCTACCATTTGAAGGAAGGTACAATTCTTACAGAAGATGAGAATGGTGAGCTAGAAGTGGAAGGGCATAAAATCAATATTTATCCCATCTGGAAATGGTTATTACTATAAGTAATTTTACAATTTCTACATCTTTATTGAATTTCGTTTCAAAGATTTCGAGTGGTCTTGATGTTTGTAAATAAAAGTATGCAGTTATATGGGATGAACATCAAAAAGGAGGTTGTGTTAAAACATTTTTGGCACAACCTCCTTTTCTTATATGAGTTTCACTCTGAATATTTTAATTAATCTGCAATAAATGCATCATAACCATATCCAATGCTACCCGCTGATACATAATATTGAATAAAAATAAAACAATTATAATTTTCATACATACCACTTTCATAACCTCCAGCTGTTACAAAATCATCCTTACCTTGCCAATAACCAATATCACGAACACTAACTGTTCCATACTGTCCAAAAGTAAAAGATGTTTCCGTTGGAGGTACTCTAAAGAACTGGTATTCTCCACCTCCATCTTTACCCTGATAATCTATCAAGTTTATTTTCATGTGAGCCCCTGTACCAAATACGTCTTTAAAGCGATACAATGTAGGATTAGTAGTACAAACTTGTAAAACAGTTGGATTAGATGACATACCGCTTATTTTATCGGAAGTAGTACCATCTACCCATGAATCGGCATAATAGTATGTACCGCTAACAACATCTGTCCAATCAAGTCCTGTAAAAACCGTTTTTGCTGACGCTTTCATATTTCCACCAATTGCTACAGCGGTAATGGTATACTCTCCATAAAGACCTGTTATCACGATATCAATATTAGATGTACCTGAGACATCTGTAAGTTTTGTACCTTTTTCTACTACGTAGTTTAGATAAGCGTCTTCACCGTTGTTTTTTATATAAGCATCTTTATCTTCCGTTTTTTCTGCTAAATAATAGACCTCAGACACTTTATTGTTAGTGGCAAAACGAAGCATTACATCATTGTCAGGATTGTTAGGTTTACCGGCATTATATTGATAGAGGGTAATCACTGGATTGGGGTCGTTCCCCACCTCCGTTCCTTCATCTTCTATACATGAGATCATGGTTGTGGTAGTGAAAAGTACCATAAACAAACTGTAAATATATTTTTTCATATTCTTATTTTTAAATTATTAATCCAATTACCAGGAAGTAATCTCCTCTGAATCCGATGTAGGAGGTATAGGTGTAGGATTGTTTGTACATGCCAAGTTATAGTTAGTCTCACTCTGAACGATACAAAAGTCCATCCATACGGGAGGCTCCGTGGTATTCCAACGGCGTGTTTCCAAATGGTTAGTATTAGGATAACTGCGAATAATTCCTTTATTGAGACGTTTAATGTCAAAAGTAGCCAATCCTTCTCCCCAAAATTCTATACGACGTTGCCACCATATTTCGTTTTGGAAAGCAGAAGTAGATTGATTACCGTATGCTTCATTGTGTTTACCATATTCATAGGATGCATCACGTGTCTTGGCAAATTGAGTCAAAAGAGCAATACCGTTAGCTTCATTCTGCATACCGGCAGCCTCAGCCTCAATCAGATACATCTCTTCAACACGCATTATAGGAACAGCGACAAGAAAACCTTTATACTGATTATAATGTCCTTCTGAACCTCCTGCGGCTCGGAATTTCAATGAAAGACCACCTACCACTGTTCCTTCCTTATGACCGGAATTATAAACCCATTCCGGATAGTCGGAATAAGCTTTCAAGGCCTCTACCTGTTCTGCTTTTGATCCCAATTCATCTATCTTAAAGTCTACAAAACACTTTTTACGAAAATCACCGGCAGGAATAGTCTCATATAGATGACGGTCAATAAGGAGCTTACTTCCATAACTGGAGGCATAACCACACTCTGAGCCATTTACTTCAAGACACATGAAAGATCCCCAAGAACTGTCTCCGTCATTCAACAATATATTATCGTCATTTGCTTTGTATGTTAATCCAAACATCCATGAGGAATTAGGAGTATTGAAACCTGTTTCACGACTGGTATAATCTTCTTCATTCATAAGGGTATATCCTTTTTGTGCAAGTTTTGCATATTTCTCCGCATTCACCCAATCTTCCATCACTTGATAAGCACGAGCTTTTAAGCCATATACTACTGAAAGATCTGGTGTATATTTATCTGGTCGTTCATAATCTGCCAAATATTTTTCTGCATTATCAAGATCAGACAGGATAAATCCCCACATTTTCTCATTAGTGGCACGAGGATTATTAGCCAAATCTGAAAGAGCGGTACTCTCAGTTACGATAGGCACAGTTTCGGCATTCTTATCAAGTGCATAAGTATTTTGGGCAAACATACGTGCTAAATCCATATAGAACATTGCACGCATAGCATAGGCAATTCCTGCACCTGTAGCTTTATCCGCATCGGGCTCGGTACCAGCAAGAGAAAGAACTGTATTACAATTCTTTATCCAGCCATAATAATAAGTCCAAGGAACTTGGCAATATAAGTATTGAGGACCAAGTGCTGTACCACTGGTATACCAAGTTTGATACCAGTGACCATCCCAACTCGGAACAACATCCTGTCCCATAACATCACGCATCTGATAGAACGTAGGATAACCGAAGTCGAAAGGTTTATCGCTGCCAAATTTAAATTTACCTACCAATGAGGAAGTAAGACCACTCACAAAATTATTATAGGAACCAGGGGCGTTGGCAGCCTGATCCTTTGTAACAGTTGACGATTGCGGATTAACCTCTTCAATACAACTTGTCACTACGGAAAGCCCGAAAGCAACGGTTAAAAATGAAATCAATATTTTTTTCATATATAAGTCTCTCTTTTAGTTTAGAATGTTAATTGAATACCTCCCGAAATATTACGTACGGGAGAATAAGCGGATATATCTTTATTTCCTTCATATGAAAAACGAGGATCGAAACCCTTACGTGCCGACCAGAAACAAAGATTTTCGCCCGCAGCATAAAGACGTATTTTGGCTATATTCTTAAGAAGCTTTTTCGGAACTGTATAACCTACTGTGAAGGATTGGAAATTCAAGTAACTGGCATTAGTCAAGAAACGATCTGAATTGCCAAATACACTATATCTATCTCCATATTGCCAACGTGGGATATCACTGGATGTATTGTTAGGACTCCAAGCCTTCAGGTAGTCTTTATGGATATTGGAACCGGCACTGGCACCACTTTCATTAGGACCCATTAATGATGCATAATGATTATCGGCAATCTTACCGCCCAATTGGTAATCAAACGATGCGGATAAGTCAAAGTCATACAAACGTAATGAAGTACTGAATCCGCCAAACAACTTGGGCAGAATAGAACCTTGTGCATATTTAGTGGCTTCGTTAGGATCGGTGGTAGTATAAGAATGTTCTTTACCAGGTCTACTGGTAACACCTTTCAAATTTTCATCTACCCAGTAAGTAGCTTCACCTTTTTCATTTACACCTGCATATTCCACGCAGAAAGCATTGTAGAGTGGTCCTCCTACCTCATACCAGTTCTGTGCAACGTCTGTACTGTTCGTTTCTGCAAAACCACCATTACCGGCGATTTTTGATTCCGGTAAGCTGAGTATTTTGGCTTGATTATGTGACAAGTTTGCCGATATACTCCAGTCAATATCTCTGGTACGAATAATTGAACCTGTCAACAACAGTTCCACACCCATATTACGGATGTCTCCCAAGTTGCCATAATAACCACGAGATCCGGCTGATTCTGGAACGGATAACCAAAATAGTAAATCGGTAGTCTTTTTGGTGTAGAAATCCACATTACCAGTCAAACGTCCTTTCCAAAAACTGAATTCAACACCGAGGTTGATATTTGTTGTTGTTTCCCAAGTAATGTCAGGATTACCAATACGATAGAAAGTTGGAGACATAGTCGCATCATTCACAGGAGATAAACTATATAAATCCGTATATGCCCAGTTACCAATATTGTCATTACCTTGTTGTCCAATAGAGACTTTTATTTTCAACATATCCATCCATGATGAATAATTTGACATGAAGCTTTCTTTGGAAATAATCCAAGCAGCACCAACTGACCAGAAATTACCCCAACGATGTTCTTTTGCAAAATAGGAAGAAGCGTCACGACGATAAGAGGCTGATGCAAAATATTTTTCTGCATAATTGTATTGAGCATTACCGAAATAGCCTTCTACATTATATACTGTGGTGTAGGATTGAGCATCCGCTTTTTTGGAAAAAGCGTTGATTTCCGGAACTTCCGGAGAAAAACCACCTTGCGCTGTAGCAGAGAGGAATTTGGTAGTAGCCTTATAATACTCATGTCCCAACATTACGTTTACACTATGTTCACCAAAATCTTGAAAATACGTCAAAGACTGTACATTATTAGTTCTAAATCCGTTAGTAGATTCTTTTCTAATCTCACCGTTTACACCTGCTTTGGGAACAGTAAATGGATTTTGGTAGTTAGAATAATTACTTTGTCCTAAAATAACTGTACTTGTCACATTGGCCTTCAAAAAATCGGTAATATTAATATCGGCCATAAAAGTTCCATTTAATTGATCACCGATAGTTTTAATTTGATTATATCGATTTGCCCCTAGCGGATTACCTGGAGCTAAAAAAGGACGGGTTACTCCTCCATAATCTCCATTACCAAAGTCGTAAGTTTCATGTCCATATTGGTCTTTTTTGATTACTATATTACCTGCTTCATCTACTACACGGACAAATGCAGGATAAATGGGAGCAATATAATCAGTATAATACATCGGGTTTGAGTTATTTGCTTGATCACTCATGTTTGGGTTAGATTCCTGGTTAGAATGTATATATCCCACGTTAGCACTTAACTTTAACCACTTCTTTGCTTGATAATCTGCCTTGATACGTGCACTGACACGATCATAACTAGAATTTTCAATAATACCATCTTCATTTAGATAACCAACACTGGCATAATAAGATGCACGGTCAGTTCCACCATTTGCACTTATATTATATTCTTGACGTAAAGCGCTTTTATAAGCCAAATCTTGCCAATCATCAGGCTGCATATAATATTCAATACCATTGTGGGTATATTTACGTCCCAAAATTGCATTTGGGTTTAGTTTTCCATTTGTCCCAATCAACATCTCTCCTTCAGGTATGGTATATACATTATATTTTAAATCAGCAAGCATTTTTTGGTTAGCGTATGTATTTGCTGCCGACGCACTCATTCCTTGACCATAGAATGAATAATTATATAATTGTGAATAATATGCCTCATAATATTCTCCGGGATCTTTGATTACATCGTATTCCTGTACTGCACGTGTGTTTACACCCCATTTCATATCTACATTGATCACAGCATCTTGTGTCTTTCCCTTTTTAGTAGTGATAATAATTACACCAGCGGCACCACGAGCACCATAAAGAGCAGCGGATGCAGCATCTTTCAAAACAGAGATAGATTCTATATCACTTTGTGGAATATTAGACAAATTAGCTGTATAAGGGGCACCGTCAACGATAATCAAAGGATCTGTACTAGCATACATAGATGCAATGCCACGGATATTAATTTTTCCATCATTCGAACCTGGTGCTCCTGAACCACCCCGGATCTGTAAACCTGCAACCGAACCAACTAAAGCGTCAGATACATTTGTTGTGATACGTTTGGATAGTTCCTCCGTATTTACTACAGACGCTGAACCTGTAAATGCGGATTTTTTAGCTGTACCAAAAGCTACAACCATTACTTCATCAAGTACCTCTGTATCAGATTTCATCACAATTTTTAAATGAGGCTTTATCGCTACCTCTTGTGTCTGCATACCAATATAAGAAATCTGCAAAGTCTTCGCAGAACTACAAAATATATAATACACAGATAAACAATATGTTGCAAAAATAGAAATATGTTCTGCTTTTTGTGAAGTAGTTGCTAGAAGTTACTACAGAACAAGCTAAAGTATTTTTGCTCTACTTTTGAGCTACTATATACTAAGGTATAATACAGAAATACAGATAGTTATAAAATAAATTATTCTAAAACCCAATTTTAATAATTATACTAGGAGTCTGTTATATGTCATCTTTGTTGAATATTTTCATAATAAAAATGAAAAAAGAAAGAAATGGATAAGCTCAATAAATATTGATAACCATATTTATTCTTCTGTATCTATTTTTTTAATAATCTTTGAGAAGTTCTATAAAAGAATTTTAGTTCGATTTGAAATTCATAGAAAATAAAAGAGACTGTATTTAAATACAGTCTCTTTTATTTTTATAGGAGTTAAATCTTAATCAGCCAAGTTTGGATTATTAGTAATTTCTCTTTCTGGAATATTAAAAATTAAACGTTTGTCATCATAACTGTAAGTTCTACCTGGAAGCATTGCATCTTCCTCACAACGGGTGATAGACTTTTGGAAACGTTTCATTGTCATTAAGCCACGACCTTCACCCCACATTTCAAGACGCCAATTATAATAAATCATATCCAACAAATCAGTCTGATTCATCAAAGCTACTTTTTCTGCTACAACCTCATCACGTTCATCCAGTAAAGCTTTCAAAGAGGTTCTAGCAGCAGGTAGTTCATTGTCACGTGCATTAGCTTCTGCATTTATGAGATACATTTCAGCAACACGCATATAAACTTCATCATTATACCATTCACGATTACCCATAATGCGCTTAGAGTCATAGAATTTCCACCAGTTTGTCAATTCATACTGTTCACCTTCTGAACTATACTCAGTAAACCACTTCTTACGTACATCGGACGCAGGTATTGAATTGTACAATGCTGTATCCACTAATTTCTCTCCACCTGCATAAGCATAGCTATAGGTGAACAAATCCATGTGTCCCCAGAAAGTTGGAAGTGCCGGAGAATTACTTGTAGTCAAATCAATTCCCCACATCCATCCAGAAATATTAATTGAAGCGAATCCTGATTTAATGATTTCTGTTTTGTCCATTAAAGTATATTCATGAGAATCAATAACCTCTTGGGACAGTTTAGCAGCATTTTTGTAGTCTCCCATAGTTAAATAAACGTATGCCAACATACCTTTGGCTACATCTTGGTTGATTTGATCTTTCGCACCAGAAGGGCGTTCAAAACCCTCTAATAGAGGAATAGCGTCTGTCAAATCTTTAACAATCAAAGCATATACATCTTCTACCGATGATTTTTTTACAGCTTCTGAGGTCAACTGAGTGCGATAGACAGGTATCGCCAAAGCTGTTTTATCTTCAGTATATGGTTTTGCATACAGATTTACTAAATTGAAATAAGAATGAGCCCTTAAAGCTTTAGCTTGACCATAGTATATTTTACTTTCGTCACCTTCCGGAATTATATCATCACCTCCGGCAGCATCCAATATCTCGTTAGTCGCTTTAATTAATTTATAATAATATCTCCAAAATTGATAAGAATATGAGGTTGCTGTAGCTGTTGTACAGGTCAGTGCACCTGCAGCCTCAAACCAACCGTAACCCTGTTGCATAATAACCATATCACCACTCATTAAGTCAGTAGCGATATCTACAGATTTCTGACCAAAGTCATCATGTCCTCCAGTACCACCGGAGTTCATGGCAAAAGTTGTAGAATAAGTGCCTAAAGCTTGTCCCATTAGGATATTAGGATTCCATTTTGCTACTTCTTGCAAATCTTCCGAGGTAATATAATCCGACGGTTTCTTTTCCAAGAAAGAATCGCTACAACTACCCAATAGGAGCATTAAACTTAATGCCGTAACTGGAATATAATTTTTTATATTGAATTTCATAACTCTTATTTTTATTGTTAGAATTGAATTTTAATACCTCCCATAATTGTACTTAACGGAGCATATTGGCTTCTTCCCGATTCACCGGAGTCATTTTTATTATCGTCATTCACATTGTCACTATTTCCAGAAGATGCCATTGAGACATATCCCTTACGTGCAGATAGATATAACAAGTTATCACCTGAAACAAAGAAACTAAGTTCAGAAAGGTGCAGTTTTGATACAATATTCTTAGGTAGTGAATAACCTATTCTTACATTTGCAAGGTTTAAGAATGAACGACTCGTCAAGAAGCGTGTAGAGCTAGCATTGGCATAATTCGTATCATCGGCACCTCCACCATAATCATTTGCTAAGCTTGGAACATTGGTGATATCACCTGGTTTCTGCCAACGACTTTCGATATCTTTGTGCCAATTATACGATCCGGCAGTACCACTATGCATCATTGCCGCATAATTATAATCATAACCATATCCCCCTATACCATAAGAAAATGTTGCATTAAAGGTGATGCCTTTTGCATATAAATCAAATCCAAAACCTCCTTGTAATGCCGGAATACCAGACTTATTAACAAATTTTTTAGTAGCTTGACTCCAATCACTTGTCTGTTCAACTTCAAGTTTATTAATTTCATTTTTAGACTTATAAGTTTCCATATCAGTAATCAAATCTCTATCACCATTCGGTTTTACGTTGTAGTATTGATTATATAATGCAAATCCTGTCTCCGGATCAACACCGGCATATTCACGAATATAGAAATCATATAAAGAATGACCTTTGGCCCAACCATAATAAGTACTGATTTCAATAGGCTTTTCTTTACCTGTGGTCTCATCAATAGGCATTTGAGTCATTTCATTCTTATAATAACCTCCATTTACGCGGAAATCAAACTTATAATCATTCTTGTTTAACAAGTGGGCTGTCAGTGAGAATTCAACTCCTTTATTTACTAATGCTCCATCATTTACAGGATATGACGCATAGCCTAAAGAAGGAGCAACTTGCTTCATAAACAACATATCAGTTGTTTTTTTGTAGAAATATTCTACTTCACCTTCCAATACATCAGCAATGTTGAACTCAATACCTGTATTAATAGTACTACTTCTCTCCCATGTCAAATTAGGATTGCCTTTAAACTTAAAACTAAATGTATATTCATCATTCAAGTTATTAATAGTATAAAGATCTTCATAAGGATAGTAACCTGCTACAACCGGAGAAGTTATAAAGTCTTGATTACCTAACACACCCCAACTTAATTTGTATTTCAAATTTTTCAGCCATGAGATATCTTTCATGAAATCTTCATTAGTTATAGCCCAAGCGGCACCTACAGAACCGAATACTCCCCATTTATTTCCTTTCGCAAAACGTGAGCTACCATCTGCACGAAGGGTTCCATGGAGAAAATATTTATTATCATAATCATAACGTAATTGACCAAAATAACTTTCGATGGAATAACCATAAGTATATGATTCCAGATAATCCATAATTACACCGTTACTCCACTCAGTGTTGTCTGGTCTAACGATTTTAGATTTACCACCATAAGCTACAGAGGTCTTACTACTTGTTGATTCATGAGCAACAAAAGCATCAAAATTATGTTTATCAAAACTTTGTCCCCAAGAAAGAATTTGGTTGGCTGTGAAATTTAAATAATTAGTCTGATATTTTACAATTTGTCCTTTACCGGCACTATCCCCATAATATGGATTAGTAAGTTCATTTTCTGCTGAACCTAAGTACTGTAAACCAACATTGGCAGTCAGCTTAAAGTATTTCAGGAATTTAGCTTCAAAAGATCCATTACCATTAAATTGATGAGAAACGATTTCGTCTTTATCCAATAACAATGCTCCTGCAGGATTGATACCAGCCCCAAAAGGACGTTGGTATCCTGAATTCATACCATAGTCATACTTATTTCCTCCGATATTTGTATCTTGTACAATATTTCCATCTGCATCACGTTCAAAAACGGGGAATAGCGATGGCATACCGTTTATAAATTGAAAACCATTATTCATATTACTGTCAGATTGTCCTGGCTTGTTAGTTTCCATATATGCATATGCCATTGATGTAGTAGCCTTTAACCATGGAGTAATTTGGTTACTCATATTATTACGTACATTAAAACGCTGGTAATCTGAAGAAATATAGTAGCCCTCATCTTTCAGATAACTGAAAGCTGTATAATGAGTCATTTTTTCATTACCACCGGATATTTTTACGTTTGCATCTAATTTTTGTCCTGTACGGAAAATATAATCTTCCCACTTCTCTGGAGTATATTTACGCATAATTCCACTATTAAATCGACCGGTACTTGGATCAATTAAATCGGCACCATTGGCGCTCCACATATTATAAATAGGGGCAATACCATATTTTGCTTGGAAAAGATTACTAGATGCCCATGCGGCAGATTGATTGGCATCCATTCCTCCTGCATTGACAGCATAGTTTTTCAGGCTTTCCCATGTGAGCTCCGTATACCGTTCAGGACTTTCAATCACGTCATACTGTGGTATCAAGCGCATATTGGCACCATATTTAACTTCTGCTTCAACATGAGTTTTACCAACTTCTCCTTTTTTAGTCGTAATCAATACTACACCATTGGCAGCTCGTGAACCATAAAGAGCTGTAGCAGTTGCATCTTTCAAAACTGTCATAGAAGCAATATCACTTGGGTCGATACCACTCAAATCTGCTTCAAAAGGAATACCGTCTACAACATATAGCGGTGCACGGCTTGAATATGCAGACCCTAAACCGCGAATACGAATACTAGCATTAGTTCCTGGTTGACCAGAAGTAGACATAACTTGAACACCGGCAACCTCACCACTAAGAGCTTTAGAAAGTTCTGTTGGATTTTTTAATGAAATCTTTTCACCTTTAATTTCTGTTGCCGAACCTGTAAATGAACGTTTTGTCGCTCCACCATAAGCAACGATCATAACTTCATCAAGTAGCTTATTATCAGAGTACATTGTTACTTTTACATGTGGTCTGATAGCCACTTCTTGTGTCTGCATACCAATATAAGAAATCTGCAATGTTTTCGCAGAACTTAGCTTTACGATTTTTTCATACTATAAAAACTTTGATTTTAATAATGAAAAATGTAGACATGTAAAAACAGAAAAAGGGTATAACCCTAATAATTATATGGCTACACCCTTTAATTGTTAGGACCATACTAATAGAGAAGGATAACTACATCTTTTTATGTGGTGACAATAATGAATGATTTTTCTCTAAATCATGAACAATAGTCATATCCATAATATTAGTGTATACTTGTGTGGTCTTCACGCTTTTATGTCCGAGTAACTTTTGTACTGTAGTTATATTTACCCCATTATATATGAGTAAAGTCGCATTAGTATGGCGCGCTGTATGAAATGATATTTTTTTTGATAATCCGGCTAATCTGGATATAATGATTAAATCTTTATTTACGTTTGAATTATCTCTTAAGTGGAAAAATTCTTGAATATTATCTCGGTATTTATCAAGTATCACAAGTCCTTTACCACCAAAGAGGAGATAGAGAGGAAGTCGTACTTCTGTCCCCGTTTTTATAGATTTATATAGTAACCAAGTTTCTTGATGAATATCTACTATACTATCAGGTGATAGATTTATGAAATCAGAATATCGCATGCCTGCATAACAACAAAATAAAAACGCATCTAAAGTTTTTTGATATTTCATACATCTTCCTGTCAAACGTAATTTTTCCAGTCTTTCCAGTTCTTCAGGGGTCAAGTGCGTATGTTTATTCTCTACGGTTTTAATTTTATATTTTCGAAAAGCATATTTCTGTATTTCTATATACTCTTTATTAATAGCGACATTTATATGGCGTTTCAGATGTTTCATGTGTTTCGCAATGGTATTGATATGATAACCTTTTGACTGTAGAAAATGCTCAAATGACGATATAAACTCAAAAGTTAAGTCAGAGAATATAACGTCTCTTTTGAATTCTTGCAGTAACATTAGAGTAGAAAGATGATTACGCCTGGTGCTTTCTTTCAGAGAAGAATTCATTACTTCTTGCTTGAAAAAGGGGATAAATGAAGTGTTGTTTTCTCGTGCAGCTAATGTGTCCTTCAATAACTCTAAAGATATACGTTTACCCTGTTGCCATAGTTCTAGTTCCTTTTTTTCGATCATCGCTACATATTCATATATCAGTCGGTTAAGTGCATCTGCATTGGGATGGTTTTTTACAACCAATTTTTTGGTATCCCATTGTTCTGGTTTTAAATAAACCTTAGTTGAAAAATACTTTTTCTTTCTATCCAAATAAGCCTCTACTTGCACCAATGCCATTCCTTTTTTATTAAGGCACTTCTTGCGATTGTACACTAAATTGTAAATAATTTTACCCATTTCTATTTATTTTAATTAATACTATAAACAAATAAGACGATATTCTGTGCAAAATGAGGTTTGAATAAGAATTAATATCTGTCAAAAGTGACTTTACATTTCATTTTCTTAAGTGGATTTTGTGTGTAGAAATACACAATTTGTCTAATGAAAAAGGGTGTAAAACATGAAGATGAGGCTTTTTTTTAACCATTTTGTTTTAAAATGTGTGTATTCAAGCAAAGAAACTGCTATAAATATAAAAACACAGTGATACCAAACATGTCTTTTTTTAAGCTTTTTAAATATGCAAAAACTGTTATTCAGCATAAAAAGCGGGCTTTTATTAACGATTTGATAGAATTACAAGGTTTTTTTATTAAAACAATTGTCCGTTTCAGTTTTATTAATATATTTGCATTTTGTTAGAGTAAAGAAACAATTAATGTAAAGTTAAACTTTAAGAGAGAATTTATGAAAAGAAAATTAATGCTGTTATTGGCCTGCCTTTTTGTGGGTATAGGTCTGGTAACTGCCCAAACACAGAAAGTCACAGGTGTTGTGATTTCTGAAGAAGATGGGCAGCCAGTTATTGGAGCCTCTGTATTGGTAAAAGGTACACAAATTGGTGCAATTACCGGTGTAGATGGTGATTTTACATTACTGAACGTACCAAGTTCTGCGAAGACTTTGCAGATTTCTTATATTGGTATGCAGACACAAGAGGTAGCGATAAAGCCTCATGTGAAAGTAGTTATGAAGCCCGATTCTAAGTTATTGGATGAAGTAGTGGTTACTGCTGTAGGTATTCAACGTGCAGAACGTTCTTTAGGGTATTCGGTATCAAAAGTAGATGCAGATGAAACTATTCAAAAGGCTGAACCAGATTTGATTCGCTCTTTAGATGGTAAGATACCGGGAGTTGTTATCAACTCACCTTCAGGTGCAGCGGGTTCTGCAACACGCATGACAATTCGTGGTAATTCATCCTTCCTAGGAAATAATCAACCACTTTATGTAGTAGACGGTGTACCATATAGCAATACAGAAGTAGCTTCATCTAACCAAGCAACTGAAGCTGGTGGTGCTTATGGTAGTGGCATTTCCACTCTTGATCCGAATGACATTGAATCAATGAATGTATTAAAAGGAGCAGCAGCTGCTGCATTATATGGTTCACGTGCAGCTAATGGTGTAGTTCTTATTACTACAAAAAGTGGATCAAAAGGTGGGAAAAAAGCAGGTAAAGGGACTGAAATTACATTAAATGCTTCGTATACGATAGAGCAGATAGCTGGGCTACCGGATTATCAAAATAAATTTGGTACAGGTGATAATTTTATAGCTCAAGGAGTAAATGGCTCTTGGGGAGCTTCTTTTGATGATGTTACGGAAGTTCCTTTAAGCATGTATTCTGCCAATATTTATGGTAATGCTTATCCTAACTTACCTAAAATGATTCCTTATAAAGCTTATAAAAATAATGTGAAAGATTTATTTGAATTAGGAGGTATCTATGATTTGTCTTTAAATATTAACCGTTATACCGAAAGTGGAAATTTCACAGCTACTCTTTCACGCATGAATCAAGACAGCTATATACCTTATGCTGATTTTGGGCGTTATTCCATTAGTGTTGGTGGAAACCAGACTTTAGCCAATGGAGTACGAGTTGGTGGAAATGTATCTTACTCTAGAACACAGCAAAACGGCCCGATGTTCGGTAATAACCAGTCAAATAATATTGGTGCATCTTCCTTTGCCCGCGCTTTAATTCTCGGACGTAACTGGGATATGTCTCTTCCTTATGAGACTCCTGATCACAAATCATTATTTTTCGTAGGTGACCAAGCAGACAATCCACTATGGTCATGGAAATATAATAAGATAAAAACTACAATGGATAGAGCTGTGGCCAACTTTAACATAGGCTATGATCTTACAAAGTGGCTTTCTGTTGACTACCGTATTGGTATCAACGATTTCAAGATGGATCGTAAAGAGGTCTTGAATATTGGTTCAAGAGCTGTGGGAGGTAAAGGACGTATCCGTGTAGAATCGTACGATACGCAAGAAATCGAGTCTACTTTATTATTCCGTTTTGATGTACCTATTCATAAAGATTGGGGACTGAAAGCCACTATCGGGCATAATGTAAATCAATTCACTTCTAATAATACACAGACAACCGGTCTCAACATTATGTCACCGGGAGTCTATAATATTGATAATACCGAATCTCAGACTTCTGAAGAATACTATGTAAGAACTCGCCTATGGGCATTGTTCGGAGAAGCAACTTTGGATTATAAGAACTTCGCTTTTTTAAGTGTTACGGGGCGTAATGACTTTTCTTCTACATTACCCAAAAACAATCGTAGTTTCTTTTATCCTTCTATTGCCGGTTCATTTGTATTTACTGATGCGTTCCATATTAACGAGGATATCATCAAATTCGGAAAAGTTCGTTTGAGTTGGGCTAAAGTAGGTAATGATGCAGGCGCCTATTACAAAAATGGAACGTTCTCTTTAGGACAACCCTATAATGGTCAACCTATCTTGTCATTACCAAGTTCAATGTTTGATCCGGAATTGAAACCGGAGTTTACTTCTGAAGTTGAATTCGGAGCTGAACTACAATTTCTAAAAAGTAGAGTTAACGTAGACTTCACTTGGTATAATCGTAATTCTACCAATCAAATTGCCCCTTTGAGTCTTCCCTATTCTACCGGATATGGTAGTTACTATACAAACTTTGGTAAAATGAATAATCATGGTATTGAAGTTGGCTTAAATCTGATTCCTGTTTTAACTAGAGACTTTAAATGGGATATGTATTTCACTTATACACAGAATGACAGTGAAGTGAAAGAATTAGCAGAAGGTGTAGAACGCGTGTCTCTAAATACAGGCTTTGCAACTCCAGGAGCTGTGCTGGAAGTTGGACAACCCTATGGAATGTTGGTAGGAGATGTCTTTGCCCGTGACGAAGATGGAAACCTTTTGGTTGATCCGAACTCCGGATTTTATTTAGTAGCCGACGAACAAGGATATTTAGGTAATCCGGCACCTGATTGTAAATTAAGTTTAAGCAATACTTTTACCTACAAAGGTGTCACCTTGTCTTTCTTAGTAGATGCTCAAATTGGTGGCTGTGTATGGACATCTTACATAACTGATTTATTGGGACGTGGTGTTACAAGAGATACAGAAAATCGTTATGGTTCCCGTATCATGCCTGGTTACTTAGCCGATCCGTCAACAAAGAAACCACTATTGGACGGTAATGGTAATAAGATTCCTAATAATGTTCAACTACGTGAAAATGATTTATGGTTTACAGGTAGTTCTACAGTTTCTTCTTTCGCAATCAACGGTGTCGATGAAGCGGCTGTATATGATGCAACTACTTTCCGCCTACGCGAATTAAGTCTCGGCTATGAAATTCCCAAGTCTTGGCTGGCAAAAACATTTATTGGTTCTGCAAGTGTATCTTTCGTGGCACGTAATTTATGGTTCTGGGCACCGAATGTTCCGAAACACACTAATTATGACCCTACTGCCAGCAGTTATGGTGGAGGTAACGTGCAGGGTATTGATTATACATCTGCACCAAACACCAGACGTTATGGATTTAATCTTAAACTTACATTCTAAAAACCGGACGTATGAAAATAAAAAAAATTATATTTATATTGACATCAGCATTATTGGTTAGCACTAGTTGTTCTGATTATCTAGATATCAATGATGATCCGAACAAGCCAACTACGGCTGAACTTAGTAAAGTATTAACTGGAGCAGAATATGATATAGCAATGTCTTTTGCTGCTGGTAATTATATCGGTTCTTCATTGCCTTCTTATGTTTTTCATCTGACTTCCAGAGAAGTGGACAACTTTGGCATTACAGCTTCTACAGCATCTAATGGTAATTCATGGCTACAGGCTTATACATATGGTCTTAAAAACACTGATGCAGTAATTACTGCTGCTGAAGAAGGAAATAATTTGATATATGCAGGTATCGGTAAATTATTAAAGGCTTATGCATTTGCAAATATCGTCGATTTATGGGGAGATGTACCATATAGCGAATTTAATATTGAAGGGAATTATGCTCCTATTGCTGATAAAAGTTCTGAGATTTACAATTCACTATTCACTTTGATTGACGAAGCTATTGGTAACTTGAAAAATGAGGAAGCTGCTAATTTGTTAAAACCAGCAGCTGATGATTTGATTTACAATGGAGATAAAGACAAATGGATCAGAATGGGTAATACGTTGAAATTGAAACTACTTGTTCAGTGCCGTAAAGCAAAAGGGGAGATTACCGGTTGGAATGAAAAACTGGCAGCACTACTTACAGAGAATAACTTTATGAAAAGTGGTGAAGATTTCGAGTTTAAACATACCCAAAAGGACAACCCTGATGAACGACACCCAGCATATGTAGATGAATACCTCGGTGGTCAGAGTACCTATTATATAAGTCCATGGATTTATGAAATAATGTCCGGTATTAATTTGAATGTGAAAGATAATCCCTTCACAGGTATTGTTGATCCACGTATTCCCTACTATTGGGTAAATCAAATAAAAGCAGATGGAGAAGCACAGAATACGACTGATTATCGTAGTGGAGCATTTGTTTCAATATTCTTTGCATCAAACTCTTCTTCTTCCGGAAACGACCAACGTTCTACTTCCTCTTTTATTGGTATCTATCCTTGTGGTGGTAAATATGATAATGGGCAAGGAGGTAAATGCGACAAAAATGTCGGTACAGGTGTTGCTCCAGAAAAGATGTTACAAGCCTATTCGGTTCCTTTCTTATTGGCAGAACTTTACTTGACAGGTGAAACAAATGGAGATGCAAAAGTAGCGTTGGAGAATGGTATTAAATACTCTATCAAACATGTCAACTCTGTATCTCAAAATGCAGCAGCAGAAGGGAGTAATGTACCTTCTATTTCAGATGATGCTGTAACGGCATTTGTGGGTAAAATATTAGCAAAATATGATGCCGCTATTAATAATGAAGAGAAACTTCGCATTGTAATGACACAGAAGTGGATTGCCAATTTCTTTAATCCTGTAGAAGCATATAATGATATTCGTCGTACGGGATATCCTACTTTATTGAGTTCGGGTACTGATTATGCCCAGTCCCCTTATAAAAATAGTAAAACACCTGAATTAGGTCCCATAGATATTCCATTGAAAGGAATTAATGCATATCCCAGAGCAATGTGGTATCCAACAAGTGAAGTTACCCGTAACCCCAATATTACAAATAATGGTAGAAATTTAAGTAGCCCGATCGTATTTTGGGATAAATAATTTGTTAAACTATGAAATTAAATAGAAATATGAAATATGTACAATTATTCATAGCAACTGTCCTTATGGCATTGCTGACTGTTAGCTGTGATCAAGATCTTCCTTATCCGTTAGATGACGTGAAGAACGGTGTTGTTATTGATATTGCTCGGATCGAAGGAACAGACGGTATCCTTTCTGCCGGAAAGGTTGATGGAAATTATAAAGTTAAATTAACAATCCCAGCACAGCAAGGGGACTACTCCATGTTAGACTATGCACAATTATTATGTGTATTCACTGATGCGTCAGGCAAAACAACTTCAAAAGTTGTAATGGATAATATCAAAGAGTTTCCTAAAGAAATTACAATTGATTTTGCCGATGTTTATAAAAAATTGGGACTATCTGCGCCATCCTTAAATGAAACAGTATATTTTACAACTAATGCTGTGATGAAAGATGGTTATGTAGTATATGGTTGGAATGAATATTCCGGTTTTAACAACAAGGCTTTTACAGGATGGGAAGTAGATGGAAGACCCTATTCATATAATGTAAGATATGCAGTTGCCTGCCCATTAGTGTTAGATGATTTCACGGGAAATTTGGTAGTAACTGATAATACTGTATTCTATGAGGGTGCCAGTTATCCGGTTCAAGGAGTAAAGATATCTGATACAGAATTGGAAATTGTTAATTTCTTTGAGGATTCTAAGATACGAATAACTATTGATCCGACAGTTCATACGGTTACTGTCGCCAAACAAATATTGTATCCGACCTTTGGATCTTATACAAATTTCTATGTAGTAGGTTCGGGTACTATTGATGCATGTAATGGTATTATAAATTTTTCTGGAACGGTAGGTGTAGACCAAGGTACTTATGATAGTAATGCAAACTGGATTATTAAAAACTAAAAGTTAAAAATAATAGTTTGTCGATACGAAGAGGCTATCTCAAGGTTATTTTGAGTTTAGCCTCTTCTCTGTTTACACAGTTCCTTCATTATTTAATCATATTTTTACTACTTCTCAAAGGGCTTATCATATACACTATATTCACCTAATTACTCGTTTCTTATTTGTCTTTGATGAAGACAATGTTCGCTAAAACTTGTTTATTCAAACGACGTGATGAAATGAGAAGTACATTATCTCCGTTTGTGATAAATAGATTTATTTTTGTCATAACTTAATTTTTATACAAAAAATTATAATCTTGTCATAATACAGTATTAATAAAACTTTTATCCCATTCATATATTCTCAACCTTGAGATAGTCGCAATTGAGCTATCACACAATATTTACAATTTCCCTCTTACGTAATTTTGCACACTTAACTATCCATTTTCACTAATCATCTTTTTTCAATTAGTAATTTTCATTGATAAAAATATACCTGATTAAGTATCAAGTATATTTGTGATATGATAAAATAAATGGGAATATTATATAACTGTCTAATATTCTACATTATAACACAACAAATAGTATCTCAAGGGTAGAGCGGAATAATTTACACCTACCGTATAATGGTTTGTAGTGGATATGTAAATATAAATAACAAGTTCTTTCCATATTCATAATAAGTTAATAGCCAGCAATATACACACCTTGCAGTTCTGCGAAGACTTTGCAGATTTCTTATATTGGTATGCAGACACAAGAGGTAGCGATAAAGCCTCATTTAAAGATCACAATGAAGGCTGACAACGAGGTTTTAGAAGAAGTTGTTGTTACAGGTATGCAACGTATGGACAAACGCCTATTTACAGGAGCAGCGACAAAACTGTCAGCTGATAATGTAAAGTTGGACGGTATTGCAGAAATCAGTCGTGCATTGGAAGGACGTGCTGCCGGTGTATCAGTTCAGAATGTGTCCGGAACATTTGGTACAGCTCCCAAAATCCGTGTACGTGGTGCTACTTCAATTTATGGTAGTTCAAAACCACTATGGGTAGTTGATGGTGTTATCATGGAGGATGTCACAGAAGTTGGTGCAGACGATTTATCCTCGGGTGATGCAGTAACATTGATCAGTTCTGCCATCGCAGGACTAAATGCCGATGATATTGAAAGTTTTCAAATTCTGAAAGATGGTTCTGCGACCTCTATCTATGGTGCGCGTGCAATGGCTGGTGTAATTGTAGTAACAACCAAAAAAGGTAAGGCAGGTAGTAACAAGATTAACTATACGGGTGAATTTTCAATGCGTTTAAAACCTAGTTATAGAAATTTTAACATTATGAATTCTCAAGAACAAATGGATGTATACAAAACCATGGCTAGTAATGGATACCTGAATTTTTCGGATGTCTATCGCGCTTCCAATAGTGGAGTCTACGGTAAACTGTATCATTTGACCAACGACTACTCTAATGGTGGATTTGCCTTAGCTAATACCATTGAAGCAAGAAATGCATACTTGCAACAAGCCGAATATAGAAACACTGATTGGTTTGATATTTTGTTCAATAATAGTATTTCACAGAATCATGCCATCAGTATGTCCAGTGGTACAGATAAAGCCTCTTATTATACATCCCTCAGTGCAATGTCCGATCCGGGATGGACCAAACAAAGTTCCGTACAACGCTATACAGCTAATATTAATGCACTATATAACATCTCCCGACAACTTTCTTTGAACTTAATAGGTAATACCTCCTATCGTAAGCAAAAAGCTCCCGGAACATTAAGCTCCAGTATAGATGTAGTTAGTGGTGAAGTTAGACGTGACTTTGATATCAATCCATACTCATACGCCTTAAACACATCACGTGCCCTTGACCCCAATGAATATTATGTTCGCAATTATGCTCCGTTCAATATTCTCCATGAATTAGAAAATAACAATATGGAATTAAGCGTCATTGACCTGAAGTTCCAAGGTGAATTGAAATGGAAACCATTTAAGAAAGTAGAATTATCAGCATTAGGGGCTTATAAGCACTCTTCTACCACTCAATCTCATAGTATCACTGATTATTCCAATCAAGCATGGGCTTATCGTGCAATGGATGATGCGACTATGAGAGATGCTAACCCATGGTTATATACAGACCCGGATGTTGTGAACTCACTACCTCTATCAGTATTACCGGTAGGAGGTTTTTATAGAGAAACCAAGTATGGCATGAATAGTTACGATTTCCGTGGTACAATCAGTTACAACGATGTTTTCGCTGATGACCACGTTATCAACCTCTTTGGTGGCATGCAAGTGACCGCTACGGACAGAACAAAAACTTGGTTTAACGGCGTAGGTATGCAGTATGACATGGGTATGTTACCTTCTTATGAATATTTGTATTTTAAACAAGGAAAAGAAGAAAACACTCAATATTATACGGTTGAAGAGACCCATTCTCGCGAAGCCGCCTTCTTTGCTACAGGTACTTATTCATATAAAGGAAGATACACGGTAAATGGAACGGTACGTTATGAAGGATCCAATAAATTAGGTAAAAGCCGTTCTTCTCGTTGGTTACCGACATGGAATGTTTCAGGTGCATGGAATATGCACGAAGAGAACTTCTTTGAAGAACTAAAACCCGCTTTATCTAATTTGACACTTAGAGCATCTTACTCTCTTACAGCTGACCGTGGACCGGCCAACGTTACAAATTCACATGTAGTAATAGAGTCTTATAATCCTTATAGACCATTTGCCAGTGTTGGTGAATCCGGGTTAAGAATATCAGATTTAGAGAATAGCGAATTGACTTATGAAAAGAAACATGAATTAAATCTTGGTATCGACCTTGGTTTTCTGGATAATCGAATAAACCTAGTAGTTGACTGGTATAAACGAAACAATTACGATTTGATAGGCAAAATCAACACAATGGGTGTAGGAGGGCAAATATCCAAATATGCAAATGTTGCAAGTATGCGTTCACATGGTATTGAATTCACCCTTTCTACTCGTAATATTGTCACCAAAGATTTCAAATGGAATACTGATTTCATTTTCTCTCATGCGAAAAATACAGTTACAGAACTGGATTCACAGTCACGTGTAATTGATATGATTTCCGGTGCAGGATTTGCTCTGCAAGGATATCCGGTACGTTCTTTGTTCTCTATGGACTTCAAAGGCCTTAACGAAAATGGTGTACCTACTTTTATCAATGAAAAAGGCGAACTGACTACAAGTGATATTAATTTTCAGGATCGTATTAATAAAGATCATCTGATTTATGAAGGTCCCACTGATCCTACTATCACTGGAAGTTTTGGTAATATGTTTACTTACAAAGGTTTTAAGCTGAATGCTTTTATCACTTACTCGTTTGGTAATGTCGTTCGCCTGGACCCGGTATTCAGCAGTAAATATTCCGACTTGGATGCTATGCCTAAAGAATTCAAGAATCGTTGGACTGTTACCGGTGATGAGAACAGAACCAATGTTCCCGTTATTGCAGACCGACGTATGAATCAACAGGATACCAATCTAAAACGCGCCTATAACGCTTACAATTATTCTACTGTACGTACAGCAAAAGGAGATTTCATCAGAATGAAAGAGATTTCATTATCTTATGATTTCCCGAAAACATGGATTAGCCATTTAAAGTTGAATACACTCTCCTTAAAACTGCAAGCTACTAATTTATTCCTGATCTATTCTGATGACAAGCTAAACGGACAAGACCCCGAGTTTTTTAACACAGGTGGTGTCGCAGCTCCGGTACCTAAACAATTCACTTTAACAGTAAGAATTGGAATTTAATATTAAAAATCTTAGAAATATGAAAAAGATAAATATACTATATTCAGCAGCAGTAGCTGTCTTATTATTTTCATCATGCAGCGATTTTCTGGATACGATGCCGGATAATAGAGCAGAAATAAATACAGAATCTAAAATTACCTCCTTATTGGTTTCAGCCTATCCTAAAGCTTTTCCTGTCATGATGAACGAAATGGCATCGGACAATGCTATGGATAATGGTTCGCTGTACTCTGTAGAGTCTCAGTCTCAAGAAGATGCATACTTGTGGCAAGATATACTTACCGATACCGATGAAGATACTCCGCAAGGTCTTTGGGATGAATGCTATCTTGCCATAGCCTCGGCTAATCATGCTTTACAGGCAATTGAAGATATGGGAAATCCGACGAGCCTGGCCCCTCAAAGAGGAGAGGCTTTAATGTGCCGCGCTTATGCCCATTTTATTTTGGCAAATACATTTTGTGAAGCCTACAATTATGAAACAGCCGGGAAAAAACCAGGTATTCCGTATGCAACTACCCCTGAGAAAGAAGTCGCTCCTAATTATACCAGAGGTACGTTGGAAGAAACATACTCCAAAATAGCAGCTGACATTGAAGAAGGACTTCCATTAATTAACGACAACCTATATTCCGTACCTAAATATCATTTCAATAAGAAAGCCGCTAATGCCTTTGCCGCCCGGTTTTATCTGTTCTATTTGCAAGCTGACAAATCCAATTATGAAAAGGTGATTAGTTATGCAAATGCTGCACTGGGAACAACTCCTAGCAAAGTATTGCGAACTTATGAAGCAGACTTTGGAACTTTGTCCTCTCCTACTAATGTTGCTGACGCTTTTATCTCTGCCAAATCAACGGCCAATTTACTTATTACTACGATTAATAGTTCATGGCCTTATATTTATGGTCCTTATTCAATGTCACAGCGTTACGGGCAAGCCAAGGAAATTTGTGAGAATGAAAATCTCCGTGCTAAAGGTATTTGGGGGACAGGAAAAAATTTGGTGGCTGCCAATACCATTTGGAACCCGCAAGAGAAAATGCCTTTCCCGAAGTTGGGTATGTATTTTGAATACACCGATAAGGTTAATGGTATAGGATATCGACATGCAGTGATAGTACCTTTCACTACCAATGAGACTTTACTCTGCCGGGCAGAAGCATACATAATGAAAACGCAGCCTGACTATGCAAAAGCTGTAACTGATATAAATGATTGGTTGGTTTCCGTTTGCTATGCAGATGGTGTACCTACCGTTACGGAAGAGTTTATTAATGATTTCTACAAAGATATAGAATATATGCCTACTATCGTAGAAAGTGCAACACAGCGTACAGTCAAGAAACACTTGAACCCGATTATTCCTTTTGTTGACGGTAAACAAGAGAATTTCATTCATTGCATACTCCAACTGCGTAGAGTAGAAACAATTCACGAAGGCCTGCGCTGGCTGGATATTAAGCGCTATGGCATTGAAATCTCTCATAACAGAGAAGGGCAAAGTCCTGATATATTAACCAAAGACGATCCTAGACGTGCATTCCAATTACCACAAGACGTAATTGATGCAGGTATGGATGCTAATCCCAGAAACTAAAAAATAAAGAATATGAAGAAGTTGAAATCATTTATATTACTCGTATTAGCTTTAACTGCTATCTCATGCAGTGAAGATAATTTGGACTCCAAAAGCATTTTTAACCCTACCACTCCGGAACGTAATGCTTTTGAAACGTGGATATTAGAGAACTATACTAAGTTATATAATATTGATCTAAAATATAAGTTTGAAGACGTAGAGTCAGACTTAAAGTATAATGTCACACCGGCAGATTACGATAAATCCGTAGCACTGGCTAAGTTAGTAAAGTATTTATGGATCGACGTATATGAAGAGTTGGTTGGCAGGGAGTTTATTGCCACTTATTGTCCTAAGATAATGCATCTTATCGGTTCTCCAGAATATGAAAAGTCAGGTGGTTCCATGGTATTAGGAACCGCTGAAGGCGGATTAAAAATTACCCTTTTCAATGTGAATGGTTTAGATCCCAAGAAGCCAGATGTTGAATCTTTAAACTATTGGTACTTCAAAACCATGCACCATGAGTTTGCGCATATCCTGCATCAGACTAAAAATTATTCAACTGATTTCAATACAATATCCGCAGGCAAATACACTGGTCCCGGCTGGATGAATATCACCAATCTGGAAGCCCAGAAAATGGGATTTGTATCCAATTATGCCAGTACTGAAACGCAAGAAGACTTTGTTGAGACGTTAGCTTTATATGTTACATATACTGATAAGCAATGGAATGATATTTTAAAAGCAGCCGGTACCAACGGTGCTGCCATTATACTTCAGAAACTAGAAATGGTAAAAGAGTATTTAGCAGAATCATGGAGCATAGATATTGATAAATTACATGAGCTTGTCCAAGAACGGGAACAAAATATTGATAAGTTAGATTTAGGAACTCTTTAAACAGAAGACAATATGAAAAAATATATTTATCTTTTCTTTTTTACATTCTCTCTTCTTTTTGTAGCATGTTCGCCAGAAGCAGAAGATATTTTTGGTGAAAATGCGGCAAATAGAATAGAAGAAAGGTTGGCAGCAGACAAAGCCGTATTAGTTGGAGCCCAGAATGGTTGGCTAATGGAATATTATCCGGCCAGCGGACAGATTTACGGAGGTTATAATGTATTAGCCCTTTTCAATGAAGATGGCAAGGTAACCGTATCTGCCGATATTACAGGAGATGCTACTGCCCAAGCTACCAGTACTTATAGAATGAAGGAACAGGCAGGTCCCGTATTGACCTTCGATACATATAATAGTATTTTTCATATATTCTCCGATCCGAAAAATGACCTAGGAATAGGTACAGACGGAAAAGGTATGGAAGGCGACTATGAATTTACAATTATGGAAGCAACAGCCGAAAAGGTTGTATTGAAAGGGAAAAAAACCGGGAATAAAATTATTATGACTCCGTTTACCGGTGATTGGGATGAATATTTAACGAATATCGTTGATATGGAACAAAAGATATCCGTACTTCCCAAATTTGATTATACAGATGGAGATTTTAATGCTTCAGTTACGCAGTCATATCATACTTTTGCCATTACCTATCAGGAAGATGGAAATACAAAAGATATTACGGTTCCGTATATATTGACTGCCACGGGATTGAAATTTATGGAGCCATTGGAAATAAATGGTAAAAATGTAGAAACCTTAGAATTTCAAGATGTAGGTGACAACGGACAACTAGCATCAGGAAGTATAGTTTTAACTCCTAAGTTCCCATTAAATTATTATTTATTGAATGGTGACTGGTATTTTTCATATAAGAATTTGGGAGCATTTGGGCAGACTTATTGGAATTACGTTAAGAAGAATGATTTAGAGCCTAATAACATGCACTTAGAGACAGCTCTGTTTACACCTTTCTCCGACACTGAAATAGCTTTTTATTGGATATGTGATGGTGCCCCTGGATATCTATTCTTTAAAACAGCAGCTATAGGTGACAATCAAGTTAAAATAACTTTTGCTTTAAGTGGAGGTGGAACAGGTGTAACATTCTACAATAATTATGATTGGGATTATATGATTTATCCATTCTCTAAAGGTACAGCCGGACTGACATTTACTTTGACTGCCGATGATGAAAAAAATCCTTCTATCATAACAATGACAGACAATTCTAATAATAAGAATGTAATCAAAGTATTCAAAGATGAGATTTTAGATCCATTCAACAATTAAGATACTTTTTCTGTTTTAATTCTAACATTTACTTAAAAGGATATGCTCACATGCAGGCATATCCTTTTTTTTGTACAACTATCCCAAAGCTCCCTCCTTTATAATATCTATCAATATCGGCTTCATCCCACTTACAAAACATTCCACAGCAATCACCATCAGGATAAGTCCCATCAGACGCATCATTACATTATTGCCGGTTTCACCCAATAAGTTAACTAAGCGGGTGGATGCCCTTAATATCAGGAACGTAAGAAAATAGATAAGTGCTATCGTCCCTATCAATACCCCCTTCATTTCATAAGAATGTGCATCTTGCATCAGTACGATAGCATTGGCGATGGCTCCCGGACCACATAGCATGGGAATTCCTAATGGAGTAATTGATATATCATCTGCATAAGTCTTTATTTCTTCATCCTTCAACTTCATCGGAGTATAACGGGCTTGCAACATATCGAAGCCAATCTTAAAGATAATAACTCCACCAGCTATACGAAAGCCATTCGTTGATATACCAAAAAACTTAAACAAAAACTGACCTGCAAAGGTAAAAACCATAATTGTGATAAAAGATACCAACGTAGCGCGACTAACGATAGAACGACGTTCTTTTTCTGTCATCCCTTGTGTCATTGTCAAAAATACAGGCATTGTACCTAATGGATTAGTCAACGTGAAAAAAGAAGTGAAACATAGCAATGCAAAAGGGAAGATAGTTTCCATAGTAGTAATTTTATATGTTCATCATTGGAGACAAAAATACTACTAATCTACCAAATGTCACAATAAATTCATTAATTCTTTCAGATCGGCAATTTGATAAGTAGGAGTAAATGGGAGTTTCGTTATACCTGCTATATTATAAAAGACTTGATGCATACCTACTCTTGCCGCCCCAGTTATATCATTTTCCCAACTATCACCAATCATCAAAGAATCTCGCAATTCAGACTGAGTAGCTGAAAGGGCGAAATGGAATATCTCCGGCCAGGGTTTTAAAATACCAATATCATCAGAAAGAACTATTTTTTTGAAATACCGATCAATATTTGATGAACGCATTTTATGAAACTGCATTTCCTGAAAGCCATTAGAAAGGATATATAAGTTGTATTTGGGAGCAAGATATTCCAGCACTTCACGAGCGTGTGGCATCAGTTTACTTTTAGTTGGAATTGTAGAAAGCGCGTCTTTTTCATACGCTTTCGCTAAAATAGCATTTCCCGCTCCCACTCTTTCCAAAGGATAAAGATAGCGCTGACGATTTAATTCCTGTTTAGTAACTTGTCCATTGGCATACTCCTTCCAGAGTTCCAGGTTACGACGATTATATAATTCGTAATAGTGTTCAAACGAGTCGAAAAAACGGTCATACCCATACTTCTGATACATTTCCTCGTATGTATCACGAGCATTCAGAGAAAAGGCCCAAAGAGTGTCATCTAAATCAAAAAAAAGATTTTTATAAGGCATAAGGATAAAACTAAAAAACTGTTTCAAAAGCAGCTTGACCGACAAGTCCACTTTTGAAACAGTCTCCACATATTATATTACCATTTTCAAATTACTTCACCTGAATAACCAAATACTTGGATACGCTCCAGAATTCTTTAGGATTGGTAATCTTTAAAATAAGCTGGCTTTTATCATCTTTTTCCAAAGCATAGGAGCCTGCCGGATGGGTTGTCAGGATATCAGCATCTTTGGAATACAATTTGATTTCTTTTGTCGTACGAATATCTACCTGCGTAAAATAGTCCTTATTGACATCACCATCCTTCAGTACCTCACCCTTCTTGAAGAGACCTGAACCACTCAAAATCTTCTGATCTTTCAATTCCTTTTTTGTCCCAAATACAAACCAGGCTGTATTAAGCGCTTTATCCTGCTCTGCAACAGTCTTAGACTTTGCTTCATTCTCGGCAGTCAGCTCATCCTTAGTAGCTGTCAAACCGGTAACAGCAGCATCCAATTCCTGGATGCGGATGTTCTTGGAAGCCAATTCTGCCTGTAGTTCCTCAATGCGTTGAGTCTTTGCCGTCAACTCTTGAGTCAAAGCTTCTACCGCCTTTTTCAATTGCGCAGAATTTGTTTTACTATTCTTCAACATAGATTGTAATTTAGCAATCTGCTCCTTATTTTCTTCCATCTGTTTACGGATAAATTCAATATCAGAAGCAATCTGTTGTTTTGCATTCAAAGAACCTTCTGCCACAGCACCACGTTGCAAATCCACACGGCTTTCTGCAGCATTGATTTGACGGAAACCTTCAGAAATATCATTGAATGTACCCATCATTTCATCCAATTCAGCATTACGCTGAGTCAATTCCATCAAAAGAGAATCATTTTCAGCTTTCAACTGGTCTTTACTTCCACCAGAGAAACTGTCACACGATGCCATTACGGCTGCGCATACAATTAAAACAGCTAACTTTTTCATACGTTTTTGTTTTACGTTTTGTTAATGAAGTTATTTAATCGTCTATTCCTTCTATTACAATCACTATTTCGCCACGCGGTTCATTGACAGTGAAATGCTCAATCAGTTCCGTAAGAGTACCTCGTACCGTTTCTTCATGTACCTTAGATATTTCACGAGAAACTGTTGCCTGACGTTCCGCACCAAAATACTCGGCAAACTGTGTTAATGTCTTAACCAGCCGATGAGGAGATTCATAAAATACCATAGTCCGGTGTTCTTCCGCTAATATTTTTAGCCGTGTCATACGACCTTTCTTCTGCGGTAGAAAACCCTCAAAACAAAATTTCTCATTCGGCAAACCTGATGCGACCAAAGCCGGAACAAAAGCCGTAGCACCTGGTAAACATTGCACTTCAATACCGTTACGAACACATTCGCGAACCACTAAAAAACCCGGATCTGAAATTCCCGGTGTGCCGGCATCGGAAATCAGTGCAACAGTTGCACCACCCTTTATTTTATTAACAACACTTTCCACCATTTTATGTTCATTAAATTTATGGTGAGATTGCATTGCATTCTTTATTTCAAAATGTTTCAATAGTATTCCTGAAGTACGTGTGTCTTCAGCCAAAATCAAATCTACTTCTTTCAAAATACGGATAGCACGAAATGTCATATCCTCCAGATTTCCTACCGGAGTAGGCACTACATAAAGTTTTCCCATACCTACTATCTATTTTAATTGAAATATTTCTTGAGAAGTTCTATAAAATCAGTCGTAGCTTCGTTCTCTTCATCCGGATGAACGGTTGAAATAAATATATCCAAAGCTTTCTCCAAAGAAGCAGCTTCACCTAATTGTTGCATCACTTCATTCATTCGTACGGCATCTCCATTAAAAAGTTCACGGGCAAAACGAAAAGAATCGTTCAAACTAATGGCATGACGTAAATCTGTAGCAGGTTTGATACGTTCTGCCAAAATCGGTGCAGCAGCAGTTACGACATTAGGGACAGGATCAGGAGAAACTTCAACTTTTGCCTGTTCTTCAGCAACAACTTTTTGCTCGGAAGCTGATACCGTTTCGGTGACAGAAACATCTGGCATTGCAAGAGTATCCGGAACTGCAGGAGTAATAACAAAAGTCTCATCAAGTTGCTTAACCAAAGCTTCCAACTTCTCCTGCATCTGATGGATATTTCGCTTGGCCACTATCCGCAATACAGGATTGGTATCAGTAGAAATAGCTTGCATCAAGCATTTCAACTCCTGAATGTCCAACTCAATATCATTCAATAACGTTTGCATATCCTTTACTCCGTCTGTGTTAACGGTACAAATGTAGAAATAAATATCGGGAAGTAAACAAAAGTATCAGATTTCTTTAACCGTTATACTACAAGAAAGAACAATTATAGATTACACAGGAGACAAACTGTTAAATATCATCAAAAGCCCAATTAAACACATCTGACATAGAATTAATTATTTATATTTATAAAGATTACATCTCAATGCCTACACCGAATTCTCCAAGTTCGCTTTGGAATTTTACTGGTAATCCCAATCCTTTTCTCATAAGCAAGAATACCCCTCGAGAAACGGTATATTTCACTAATAATTTAAATGAATATTTACTGTATCAAGACAGTGTGCAAATAACGGCAGTTATAAAAGACAGCCTCAGTCCTATTTTGATTCTTCAATTCCTGAAAGAAGAATTGGCGATACACGGTATCATAGCACAGTATCCTGTAAAGAACAAACAACCGGCTACTTATATCATAGAAATCAGCTCTTGCGAATGTCGTTATAAAATAAATTCACGTCTGATTCCCAAGGGCAAAAAAAAGCCCAGATATACCGGTAATTATCAAGTAGAATATGCCATAACGTGGAAAGAACGTAAAAATAACAAGGTAATACCTGTGGAAGACGAAACGAAAGATCGCATTGCATACGAGTGGGAGTATAAACCTAAAACCGACATGAAAGAACTACCCAATCTTTCTACTTCCATGACAAAACTCTGCTGGAGAATAGCCAAAACTAAAGCCGTACAAATAGTCAATGCCTTAAAGGAGAACAATGATAGTCTATAATGATAGTCTATAAAAAAACATTGTTTTCAAACAAAATGATTACTTTTGCGGTTAAATATAACATTTAAAAACATGGTATTATTTTCGGAAGATCACATACAAGAAACCAAACGTAGAGGAAGAATTGAAGTTATTTGTGGTTCTATGTTTTCAGGAAAAACTGAGGAACTAATACGTCGCCTGAAACGTGCAAAATTTGCCAAACAACGTGTAGAGATATATAAACCTGCCATAGATACTCGCTACTCAGATGCTGATGTAGTGTCTCATGACAGTCATTCCATAGCTTCTACTCCTATAGATTCATCAGCAAGTATTTTGTTATTTACTTCAGAGATAGATGTAGTAGGTATTGATGAAGCACAATTTTTTGACAATGGATTGATTGATGTATGTAACCAACTAGCCAATAACGGTATACGTGTTATCATAGCAGGCTTAGACATGGACTTCCGTGGTATGCCTTTCGGTCCAATGCCAGGATTGTGTGCTATTGCCGACGAAGTATCCAAGGTACATGCTATCTGTGTGAAATGTGGACAATTGGCCTCTTTCTCTCACCGTACTGTAAAAAATGACAAACAGGTATTACTGGGAGAGACTGCAGAATACGAACCACTGTGCAGGACATGTTATCAACAAGCAATTAAAGAAGACCGGAAAATGATCAACAATTAGTAACAAATATCAAAGAAGGATGGAGCGAAAAAAGATTACATTCGACAGTTTTATCCGTGGTATCATCCTCGGTGTTATTATTATTGCTATATTGATGCTCCTGAAACGATTGAGCAGCGTCTTGTTACCTTTCTTCATAGCTTGGTTGATCGCTTATCTGATATATCCATTGGTCACTTTCTTCCAACATAAATTGCGATTAAAAAATAGAGCTATCTCTATATTTTGTGCTCTAGTCAGTCTTTTATCAGTAGGTACGGCTGTTTTTTATCTTTTAGTTCCTCCGATGATACAAGAGTTTGGTAAAGTAAAAGATTTATTAATACAATATTTTTCAAGTGGAACATATAACAGTAATGTGCCTCAAACCCTATCAGAGTTCTTACGGGAAAACATTGACGTACAATTCATTACTAATCTATTTAATAAAGAGAATTTATTAGATGCAATGAAAGAAGCCGTTCCTCGGTTATGGTCATTAATCTCTGATTCTATTGATTTAATGTTTAGTTTCTTCACCATATTCCTTATTTTATTATATATCATATTCATTTTGTTGGACTACGAAAGTATCTCCGAAGGTTGGACGCATCTTGTTCCATTAAAATACCGTTCTTTTGTTACAAGTATTCTCAATGATATAAAAGTCGGTATGAACCGATATTTCCGTGGACAAGCTTTCGTGGCTCTATGCGTCGGCATTTTATTCAGTATCGGATTTTTAATTATAGATTTTCCCCTAGCAATAGGTTTAGGTTTGTTCATTGGCGCTTTAAACATGGTACCTTACCTACAAGTCATCGGACTTATTCCTACCGTTATGCTTGCTATCCTAAAAGCCGCTGATACAGGAGAAAACTTTTGGATAATCTTAACCTCCGCTGCCGCCGTGTTTATCATCGTACAAATTATTCAGGATGGTTTCATTGTACCACGTGTCATGGGTAAGATTACAGGGTTAAATCCGGCCATTATTTTATTATCTCTGTCTATTTGGGGATCCCTTATGGGAATGTTAGGAATGATTATTGCATTACCACTGACTACCCTAATGCTCTCCTACTATCAACGCTTCATCATCAACCGAGAAAATATTCATAAAGTAGAATATACTGATAATCAATTAAAAACAAAAAACAAGGAAGAATAATATAAACTTTTTTACCATTATCCCTTGCATTTTCAATAAAAGTATCTATCTTTGCACCCGCTTAACAGCAATAAGGTTTGATTCGCTAGCTCAGCAGGTAGAGCACAACACTTTTAATGTTGGGGTCTTGGGTTCGAGCCCCAAGCGGATCACAGAAAAATCAGAGAGTTACATAAAAGTAACTCTTTTTTTTATACCTAAATTACGCTGGTATACACAGTTCAATTAAACCGAGAGTTAAACCAAGAAGCCATACATATAGTTTCCCTCCAAAAAGAAGACTAAACACCTTTTGCAAATACAAATGTAAAATCTACCTTTGCAATTCGAAAAATCAACTACGAAAATAAAGTGTAAGTTTATGAATGTAAAAGTAAAAGGATATATATTGGGAGCCGTTGCAGCAGCTACTTACGGCATGAATCCGCTCTTCACATTACCGTTATATAAAGAAGGAATGGATCCGGACTCTGTTCTTTTTTTCAGATACCTGTTTGCCATACCTATTTTAGGCATCATGTTGAAAGTAAGAGGTAGAAATTTCAAATTAAAACAGAAGGAAGTATTACCGCTAATCATTCTGGGATGGTTGGTTGCTATATCATCTCTTACTTTATTTCAAAGTTATAATTATATGGAAGCAGGTATCGCGTCAACCATACTTTTTGTTTATCCTATTTTGGTAGCGTTAATTATGGCTGTGATTTTCAAAGAAAAGATCACACTACAAACGATATTATGCATCCTGCTGGCGCTAAGTGGCATCGGTCTGCTTTATAAAGGTGGGGATGGTGCAACGCTTAGTTTGATCGGTGTTGGATTGGTCATGGGCTCCGCACTCTCCTATGCCATTTATATTGTAGGGGTAAATCGACCGATATTAAAAGATGTAGCAACCTTAAAAGTTACTTTCTATGTACTACTTTTCGGTCTGTCACTCTTTCTAGTCCGAGTAGATTTCGGACAAAGTCTGCATATTGTTGATAAGTGGTATCTGTGGGGTAACCTGCTTGCACTAGCGCTTTTTCCCACTGCAATATCTTTTCTCTGTACCACCCAAGCCATTCAAGACATAGGTTCTACTCCAACAGCTATTCTTGGAGCTCTAGAACCTGTAACAGCTGTTTTCTTCGGAGTAACCATCTTCGGTGAAAGTTTGACATTACGGCTGACTTGTGGAATAATATTAATTATTCTAGCAGTAACACTCATCATAGCTGGAGGTAATATTACGACCCATTTAGTGCGTTTCAGAAAGTTATTTCCACGATTACCATTAAAACATACTAGAAATAAATAACCCCATTTATAAGCCTTTCATCTTCTCCAGTATTTTAGGAAACTGCCAGAAGAACAGCAGTGTACAACAGATTGCCGCTGTAGCGTCTGATATCGTTTCTGCCGCATAGACTCCGGTTACTCCCATAAAATGGGGAAGTATCAAAGCCAACGGTATCAACAAGATAACCTTGCGAAGTAAAGCTATGAAAATGGATATCTTCGCCTGCCCCAATGCGACAAACATATTTTGACAGGCACGTTGCAAACCAAAAATAGTCATACCTCCCAAGAAAACCGGCATCGCCCAATGAACAGTCCCTATCAGATACTCATCACTCGTAAAGGCTGATGCAACCGTCGACGGAAATAGGATCATAAATAACATCAGGAACAGATTGAAAGAAAACATAGTAATCAATGCTATCTGGAAACACTCCTTTACGCGCCGCTTATCACCATGTCCGTAATTATAACTCGCAATTGGTACAAACCCCTGCGCAAATCCCGTTAATGGTACACTCACAAACTGCATCGAAGTCTGTAAAACCGTTAATGCACTAACGTAAATATCTCCAAATTCTTTCAAACTGCTATTCAGAACAAAACCGACCAAACTCTCAGTACTAGCCATAATAAATGGGGATATCCCCAACGCCAACATCGAAAGTAGAATTCCCTTGTCCAACCTCATATAACGCCTTTCCAACGGTAAAGAAGCATGCTTTGAAAAGAGAAAGCGTAATACCCACACAGCACTGCAAGCCTGAGATATCACCGTAGCTAAAGCAGCACCTTTTACTCCCATATCAAACCAGAAAATAAAAATAGGATCGAGAATAATATTCAAAAACGCCCCTATTAAAACCGAGCACATAGCAATAGTAGGTCGCCCCTGTGCATTGATGAAGGAATTTAGTCCTGTAGAAATTTCTACAAAAATAGTCCCCAATAAATAAATAGAAAGATAGTCAACCGCATATCCCAGTGTATTCTCCGAAGCACCTACAAGCAGTAGGATAGGTTCCATAAAGATATATGCAATACAAGAGGTCAATAAAGTGAAAATAATCAACAGACTGAAACCATTTCCTAATATTTTTCCAGCTCGCTGACGATCATCTTGCCCAAGTGCAATGGCTGCCAATGGAGCACCACCTCCTCCCACAATTGCAGAAAAAGAAGAAATCAACACCACGAGAGAGATAGTTACACCCACACCCGCCAACGCATCCGTCCCGATTCCCGGTATATGTCCGATATAAATGCGGTCCACAATGCCATACAACAAATTAACAAATTGTGCCGCTACCGCCGGAAGTGCCATCTTGAAAACCAATGGCAACATACGTTCGGTTCCTAGACGTTCTTCATATTTATTTATCATTTCTTTTGAGTTTACTCACCAACTATCTCCAGTGTGCCCGCTATTAAGCAAACTCTCTATTTTCTGTCTATATAGATTAGAAGCTTCAGCCGCATTTTTAGCAATATCTCCCGTACCCGTTCCATACACCACAATAGGAGTCTGCCATACCATGCCCGAATGAATGGCACTACTTTGATATGGACGTAACAACTCATCCACTGTGAAACAGTTCTTGCCACCACTGCGATAGGCTTCCGCGTTTGAACCCGTAGTTGTAACTACCAATAAAGGTTTACCAGCAACGGCAGGTGTCTGAGACAAATAGGTAAAAACCTCATCTTGCCATTTTTTCAATAGAGAAGGTGCCGATAACCAATAAAAAGGGAACTGATAAACAACCGCAGACGCATCCGAAATAGTCCGAGTCCATTCATCCACATTAAAAGGTAATTCCTCTTCATATAAATTGAACACAGACACTCCGTCTATATCCTTCACCGTATCTATCAACATTCTGTTGGCTCGCGAATCCTTCATTTTAGGATGCGCTAAAATAATTACTACTTTTCTCAAATCTTTATTCATGAGTACTAATCTATTGATGACAAAACAATATCTTCGTAAAGATATGAAATTTCAAGATTTGCGCCATATCCTATTTGTTAATTTTAAGTCATCAGGAAGTATACTTTAAATGATTATTAAAAACATCATTGACCTGTTAAAACGATTTTTTTTAGAAGAAGGACTCAAGAAACATTTTGCTATTTCCCAGAGAAAGTAGAAAAAGGCTATTACCGATATAAGGCTACAATCCCTTCGTGATTATAGGTAAGCCAAAAAATCCTTTTTGCAAAACCAAGTTTTTGGGCTTATCTTTACGCGCTTTATTATAAGTAGCAAGAGAAACTCTGCATGTTTCTCTTGCTCCATTCTCAAATGTTACCTCCAAATAATACTCCTTATGTATACTATCCGATACATAACGGTGTTTTCCTATTTTACGTCTCTTTTCGTGTTGTTCCGTATACTTTCTAAGTACAGTCACTGTAATTTCCTTGGTCGAATTAGTATCCGCCATATAAAAATTACCTATAAGAAAAAGCCCATAGACAATAGAACCTACGCAAGCAAAATGACAAAACATATTAATCATCTTACTATCCATTTCTGTCATCCATATCCATTTTTTATAGAAAGGAGAAGTAATTGCAACAAATACAACACATTACGTTCCACTATACCCCTTCATCTCCCTATGAACTAACTTACCCGACAGAATGTTATACCTAATAATAACTAAAAACGAAAGTATCATGGATAAAAGCTTAATTCATAGCAATGAATTACATTTCATCAATAAGAAACGTATTCACGAAGCAGTAGAGAAAATGGTAGATTCACTGGATATGGCGGCAGGTTCCACCATGGGATTTAACCTGTATGCAGTAGTAGAAACTTATTTTACAGATTTGAAAAAGCGAAAAGAAATTAACCGCTTATTGAATTTGGAGAAAAATACTTGTGAGAAGATAGAAGAAGAACTCCATGTCTTCGAGATATAATATAAATAAAAACCATCACTGATTACACAGATAGAAACTTAATTAAATTTTTATCTGTGTAATCAGTGATGAAAAAATCTTTTCACATATCGATTTATTAATCTTTTGCCTGATGTACTGTCAACTGCGGGAACGGGAAACCAATACCTTCTTCATTGAATACAGCATAAATAGTCTTATTCATGTCGAAATAAACGCCCCAGTAATCAGCGCTGTTCACCCACACGCGGATAACAACATTCACACTGCTGGCATCCAAAGCATGAAGTGCTATAAAAGGCTCAGGAGTATTCAGTATACGCTTATCAGCAGCTAGAATACGGCGTACCGTACTTTCTACTTTATCATAATTCTCTCCATACTCCACACCGATTATCCAATCCACACGGCGGGTATTTTCGCGGCTGTAATTAGTCACCGTCCCACTACTCAAAGCACCGTTAGGGATATAAATCACTTTATTATCGGCTGTAGTCAGAATAGTATGAAAAATCTGGATCTCGCGTACCGTACCAGATACCCCCTGGCTCTCAATCCAATCACCTACTTTAAAAGGGCGGAACAGTAAAACGATGAGTCCACCGGCAAAATTCTGCAAGTTTCCTGACAATGCCATACCAATAGCCACACCGGCAGAAGCCAGTAAAGCGGCAAATGAAGTAGTTTCTACCCCCAACTTACCGATAACGGCAATAATCAATAAGATCGTCAGCAGAATATTGACCAAACTTTTCACGAAACTCTGAATACTCGGCTCAATTTGTCTTTTTGACAATATTTTGGCTAAAAGCTTCTTGATAAAAGAAATCAAGAACCTACCTACTACGAAAATAATGATAGCGCCAATGATGCGACCACCAGCACCAACGCCCCAGTCTATCAACTGTTGAATAAGAATTTGTACCTTGCTGAAACCTTCTTCAGCAGCTTGAACGGCAACCGCCGCCATTAACAAAGGTGATAACATAATGATTTTGTTTTAATAAATTAATGTGGCAAAATTAACAAATTAATTCAGTTTTCGTTCACAGAACTTGTAGATTTCGTCAGAAAGTAATACTTTTGCAACCGATTTCAACTAAGGGGTGCCCTAATATGACGGGCTGAGAACATACCCATTGACCTGATCCGGGTAGTGCCGGCGGAGGGAAAAGAAGAAAAATTCCCCTTTTCTGGTTTCATCACTGATTATACAGATTAACACAGCTTGTTCACCACAGAGAACAACAGAAGTCATAAAAGGATAAAAGCTTGTGTTAGTCCGCATGATTTGCGGTTAAAAAATCTTTGTGAACCCAGTATTCTCTGTGATGAAAGTAAAAACATCAAATAAAAGTATTGCAAATGAAAAGACGTGTAATGGCGACATGCCTTCTAATGGTAGCGTTGAGTGTCTGTGCGCAGCCCAAAGAAAAGGATAGCTTGCAAGTAGTGGATCTACAGGAAGTAGAAATTATTTCCACACGTGCCACAGGAACCACTCCGGTGGCATTTACCAATGTAAATAAAGAACAACTGAAAAAACAGAATTTCGGAGTGGATATTCCATATTTACTGACATTTACCCCTTCTGTACTGACAACAAGCGATGCAGGAACCGGCATCGGCTATACCAGTATTCGTGTGCGCGGAACGGATGCTACGCGCATCAACGTCACTACCAACGGTATACCGATGAACGATGCCGAGAGCCATTCCATCTTCTGGGTAAACACGCCCGATTTTGCTTCATCCCTGCAAGATATGCAAATCCAACGTGGCGCGGGAACTTCAACAAACGGTGCAGGTGCTTTCGGCGCCAGTATCAACATGCAGACACAAGGTATTTCACCGAAACCATACGCTGAAATCTCCGGTTCTTACGGCTCGTTCAACACGCATAAAGAAACCGTAAAAGTGGGAACAGGTATCATCAATGAGCATTGGGGGTTTGACGCTCGTCTGTCTAATATCCAAAGTGACGGTTACAGAGACCGTGCCGACGCCGACCTGAAATCTTATTTTGTCCAGGGTGGTTATTACAATGAAAATACCACTATCAAGTTCATCACCTTTGGTGGAAAAGAAGAGACTTACCATGCTTGGGACGGGCTGGACAAAGAGATGCTACAAGCACATCGTAAATACAATCCAAACGGAGAAATAAAGGATGATGAAGGAAACGTGACAGGTTTCTATGACAACCAGATAGACTATTATCGCCAAACACATTACCAACTGTTACTGAACCAGATCCTATCGCCGTTTTGGGATCTAAACGTAGCCCTGCACTATACCGACGGAGATGGCTATTACGAAGAATATAAAAACGCACGTACCTTGATGGAATATGGTCTGCAGCCTTTCGAGGTGAATGGTCAGACTATCAAAAAGTCCAATCTCGTACGACGTAAATTAGTGAACAGCGGTTTTGGTGGTGGAGTGTTCTCCGTAAACTATAACAGTGATAAAATCGATGCATCCATAGGCGGAGGATTGAACTATTATAAGAATACGCACAACGGTAAGGTGATATGGGTAAAGGACTATATCGGTAACCTAAGCCCCGACCATGAATACTACCGTAACATCGGTCGCAAAACAGATGGTAATATCTATGCGAAAGCCAACTGGAAAGTAGGTGGTGGCGTTAATCTCTATGCCGACCTGCAATATCGTTACACCCGTTACAAGATAAATGGCAACAACGATAAATGGGACTGGACTGCTGATCCCGGTCATCTGCAACCGCTCAACATCGACGAAGAATTTAATTTCTTCAACCCGAAAACCGGTGTTTTCTGGAGTATCAACCCATATAATAAAGTATACGGTTCCTTCAGCGTTGCCCATAAAGAACCTACCCGTAATAATTATACCGATAATCTCTTCGCTGCTCGTCCCAAGGCAGAACGTCTTTTCGACTATGAACTGGGATACACTTTCCATAAAAACTGGTTCAACGCAGGAGTCAATCTTTACTATATGGACTATAAAGACCAATTGGTGCTGAATGGGCAGTTGAACGAAATCGGTGAAGCCGTAGCAGAAAACGTAAAAGACAGTTATCGCATGGGTATTGAACTGATGGCAGGTGTACAGATTGCCCAATGGGTGCGTTGGGACATCAACGCCACCTTGAGCCGTAACCGTATCAAAAATTATACGGAATACCTGAGTGACGTCAATGAAGACTGGAACGACATGTATAGTGAAAGTTGGGGTATCTCACAAACCACCCGTTATATAGGAACAACCCCTATATCATTTTCCCCGGATTTTATGGCAAACAGTTTGATTTCGTTCGACTATAAAGGTATCAATGCTTCTTTACAGACGCAATACGTCAGCAAACAGTACCTCAACAATGCCCATCAGGAAGATTGTACACTGAATGCATACTGGGTAAGTAACCTCAATGTAGGTTATACTTTCAAACTACACGGTATAAAGTCTGTCAATGTAGGAGTTACAGTGTATAACCTCTTTAATGAGCTCTACGAAAGCAATGGATATGCATCAGGAAGTGCCGTCTATGAAGGCCACGGCAAAGACCAGATAAAGACATCGGACAGTAAACTGCTTTATACCTCAAATTATGCAGCCTATTATCCGAATGCCGGTATCAATGCTTTGGCGCACATCACACTAAGTTTCTAACGTATGGAACAAATTCTTGAAATCATAGGTACACTTGTCGGACTTCTCTACCTTTGGTTAGAATACCGTGCCAGTATCTATCTTTGGATAGCGGGTATCGTTATGCCCGCCATCTACATTTTTGTTTACTACGATGCCGGTTTGTATGCCGATTTCGGTATCAATATCTATTATCTGGGGGCTGCCATTTATGGCTGGACGATGTGGAAATACGGAAGTTTCCTACGTCGTAAGTTTCTGCGTAAACAAATTTCAGGCAAGGAAAAACGACAAGTAGAGTTACCCATCACCCGCATGCCGTTACAGTATCTATTACCGCTTACCGCCGTATTCGTCCTTACCCTCGTGCCCATCGCCTGGATATTGATAAACTTCACAGATAGTAACGTACCTTGGTTGGATTCTTTCACTACTGCACTAAGTATCATCGGTATGTGGATGTTGGCTCGTAAATATGTGGAACAGTGGTGGGCATGGATTGCGGTGGATGCCGTTAGTTGCGGTTTGTATATCTACAAAGGGCTCGATTATACAGCCGCCTTATACGGTCTTTACACAATAATCGCTATTTTTGGTTACTTTAAATGGAAGAAAATGATGATTTAAATGAAAGAACTAAGAATGAAGAATTACCTTGCGGTATGTTTGCATAACACAGCCAAGTTCTACATTCTTCATTTTCCCAACGTAAAATCAGACAGAAAGATGGTAGAAGCAGTAATTTTAGCAAACGGGGAATACCCGACGCATCCCCAGCCTTTGAATATCCTAAAAAAAGCACCTTACGTAGTTTGCTGCGATGGTGGAGCCGATGAATATATCCGGCAGGGACATGTACCAGATATGATTATCGGTGACGGAGATTCTCTCAGTGAAAAGAACCGTACAAAATACGGACATGTTCTCCATCGTATCAACGATCAGGAAACAAACGACCAAACCAAAGCCGTTGACTATCTCCTTTCACAGGGCAAACACCGGATTGCCATCGTTGGAGCTACCGGGAAACGAGAAGACCATACTTTAGGAAATATCAGCTTACTTATGGATTATATGCATGCAGGTGCCGATGTACGTATGTTCACGGACTACGGTGTATTTATTCCCTGCCGGAATACACAGAGCTTCCCTTGTTCTCCCGGTCAACAGATATCCATCATCAACTTCACAGCCTGCGGACTATGCGGAAAAGGGTTGGTTTATCCACTCAGAAACTTCACCAATTGGTGGCAAGGTACACTCAATGAATGTACGGGAGAGGAATTCACAATTGAAGCAGAAGGGGAATATCTGATATTTATCAATTATACCAATCAATAATCACGTTTTCTTTCTCTCCGCCACTTCTACAAAGTATACACTGATACAAATCATGACAATCGCAACGGCTTGTGTCCAGCTAAAGCGATCTTGCCCCAATAAAAGGGAAGTAACGGTAGTGACCACCAAAATCAGATAGCTGTAAATGGAAACGACTGTTGTCTTTAGATATTTCAGTCCGATAGGAACAAGAAAATAACTTATGTAGGTAGGGAAAATGAGAACAAACGCCAAAACAGCCCATACCATCCAATGCCACCTTCCGTGCCAGGCGTCTACAAATAAAGGAGCATCCCAACCCACAATCGACGAAACAATCAGCCCCATTACCGCCGCACCGCCAAAGATATATTTCATCATCGTCACCACTCCCACTTTTTCCAATAATTTCTTGCTCACAATCAGATAGACGGCAAACACCAGCGAACTAATCATACAAAGTATATTTCCCGTAAAAGCATCATGGGCCAAATCATCACTACCTTGCGTAATGATACATAATAACGCACCTCCAAACCCCAAAGCAATGCCGATAATCTTCATCAATGTAGCCTTCTCTTGAAGAAAAAAGACAGAAATAAGAAATACCCAAATGGGCTGCATAGAGTTAAATATAGCACTGGAAACCGGAGTAGTCTTACTGATACCCAACAGATAGCAAAACATAAACCCATACAATCCAAAAGCTCCAAGACAAAACAGTTTCATCTGCTGCCGCTTTGTAACAGGTGCTTCCTTTACAAACCAGCCTGTTATCCAAAACATCACTGCCGCAAATATACATCGCATAGTGACACCCGTCAACGCACCCAGCCACAAAGGGAGCAGAAATTTCAACGCATTCATATTCAATCCGGCCATGACGCGCGACGCAATCATGCTGAGATTGGCTTCCAGCTTCTTATCCTTCATAAGATTATATTTTGAGGGTACAACAATTTATTACTTTATTATGTTTTAAAGAAAAGATAGGAGATTATATTATGACAGAAAAAGAAGAAAATAACAAGACAAAGCCATCATCCAAACAACCTAAGTCCGTCCTTGCTTTCTATATCCGACTGCGGCTGGACATTAAAACCGCCTGCCAACAAATTGAAAACGGATTGGGACAAGAAGATATAACCATCAATGAGGAGGTAGAAAAATGGCTAAACAAGTAATCTGGTCTCCCCTTGCCAAAGAGGAACTAAAAAAAATCCTGTTATCCACTATAGACAAACAAGGAGATAAGCGAAGTTGTAAAACGCTATATGGTCTGTTTCAAAATGTTCTTCACCGTATCACCCTGAACCCCTTCATCGGAAAAGTCACCGAAATGGAGAATATACGTTACGTCACCCCACATCCCAACTATACTGTTTTCTATCGACATAGCTTGTTGAAAATAGAGATCCTTGTTATTTGGGATAATCATCACAAAGCAGGAAGAATGAAAATGATAACGGAGAAGTAAAATCCGTCAAGAGCAGATTTATATATCATTAACTGTAAGACAGAAGTTCTGTCTGCTTCAAATATATCATCTGTTCGAATGAGACGCATAGTCTGTTTGCTCACAACAGACTATACACTTTGCAAAGACACATCATGGGAATGACGCGATTCAATAACCAGGTTACCACACTTCAGCTCTTCAAATGCCACATATTAACCCCGTAAATACCCGTCATTTCACCTGCTGAGGTGTGGCATTTAGGTTAACTAAGGTTGACATCCTCAAAACTGAAGTGTAGCATTTGCAATGAAGTTATGTAAGGACAAAATAAAAACGGAAGAGCAATGCCCTTCCGTTTCCCCAACTTAATATTAATAAATATCTATCATTGAACTTTACAAAGTTACAACATAAAAAAGACAATATCAAGTATTTCCAGACTTTTTATAGCTTCATCAGATAATTCTTGAAGTCCACAAAATCTTTCGACATCAGCAAACTTTTCTTCTCTCCACGCATAAAGGTTTGAAGTTTCTCCGGTATCTGCACGGACTCACCGATAATACGTTCTACCGTATCCTTGAATTTTGCCGGATGGGCAGTTTCCAGGAACACACCTGTTTCACCAGACTGTAAACCCTCGACCAAGGCGCGATATCCGCAAGCACCGTGCGGGTCAAGAAGATAACGATCTTTCTTCCACACATTTTTCATGGTCTCGGCAATCTGCTCGTCGGTATAAGTCGCCCCACTTATCTCGGCAGAGATAGCGGCATGGCTACCGCCGTAAAGGTCTAGTACGCGGGCAAAGTTACTAGGATCACCCACATCCATGGCATTGGCGATGGTGGCTATACTTGGACGCGGTGTATAAACACCTGTATTCAGGTATTGGAAGAAAATGTCGTTACGGTTGTTGGATGCGATGAAGCGTTTCACGGGAAGTCCCATACGTTTACCGAAGAGTCCGGCGGTGATATTACCGAAGTTGCCGCTGGGCACGCAAATAACGACATTATCACTCTTGCCGATACGCTTCAGTTGAGCGTAGGCATAGAAATAGTAGAATGCCTGTGGCAGGAAACGCGCCACGTTAATGGAATTGGCACTGGTGAGTTGCAAGTGCTCGTTGAGTTCCCGATCCATAAAAGCAGATTTAACCAAAGCCTGGCAGTCGTCGAACGTACCATCCACCTCGATAGCCGTGATATTCTGTCCCAAAGTAGTAAACTGTTTTTCCTGGATCTCACTGACTTTCCCTTTCGGATAGAGCACATACACATGAATACCCTCCACACCGAGAAAGCCATTGGCAACAGCACTACCCGTGTCACCGGAAGTGGCTACAAGAACATTAACCTGTTTTTTACCCTCTTTTTTGATAAAATAACCCAGTAAACGTGCCATGAAACGACCGCCTACATCCTTAAAGGCAAGCGTCGGTCCATGAAAAAGTTCGAGCGAATAAATATTCTCCGTAACCCCAACCAAAGGGACATCGAAACTGAGCGTATCATAAACAATCTGTTTCAAGATATCAGCAGGAACATCTTCGCCAAAGAATGCATCTGCCACACGATAAGCTATTTCCTGGAAACTCAGTGTATCAATGCTGTCATAAAACTCTTGCGGTAAGGATTTGATTACAAAGGGCATGAAAAGTCCTTTGTCTGCGGCAAGCCCCTTTATTACGGTTTCTTCAAGCGTAGCTTCGGGAGCTTGTTTGTTAGTGCTGTAATATTTCATAATATTTCTTTCATAAATTCATTAATAAACTCATCTTCTCTCATCAAACCGTAACTGCCGTTACAGGCCGCCACTTCGTCGAATGTCTGTACCTCGTCCGGCTCGATACCCGGATACCAGATAAAGAAAGGAACAGGCTCATTAGTATGGGTACGAAGCTCGCAAGGTGTAGGATGATCGGGCAATACGGCTATAGAGACCGGTTCGTCCCAGTTCTTCACAGCTTCGTAAACAGGACCTACTGCACGACTGTCCAGGTTCTCGATCGTCAAAGTCTTCAAAGAAATGTCACCTTCATGACCCGCCTCATCACTGGCTTCGATATGCAAGTAAACAAAATCATCCGTTTTCAGCGCATCAAGGGCGGCAGCTACCTTGTTTTCGTAATTCGTATCATACAGCCCCGTTGCTCCTTCAACAATCAGGCGACGCAATCCGGCATAATAACCGATGCCGTTAATCAAATCAACAGCCGAAATCACAGCACCACACTTCACTTGCGGAAACTTGTCAGAAAGGCGTTCCATCTGCGGACGATACCCCGGGCTCCACGGCCAGATACTGTTTGCAGGGTCTTTCCCCCCGGCCATACGTTTTTGGTTGATAGGATGATTTTGCAAAAGTTCCCAAGAACGCATGATCAGGTCGTTTATCAGGTCGGCAGTTTGCTGAGGTGTCAAGTCTGCCTGCCCTTCAGGAGTAGTAATATTCTCCGTACCCGGCATCGGCTTCACCAGTAGAGGACGAAAAGGTTTTAAAGGAACATCATGCGGTGGGGTACAGTCAATACGCTTGTCGCCCCCTTTGATTACCAGCAGATGGCGATATTGAACACCTGTATAAAAGCGTACCCGTTCGTCACCCAGTTGTTCTTGCAAATATTTCACCAACACATCGGCTTCTTCAGTCGTGATGTGTCCGGCTGAATGGTTCTTTATATTATCACCTTCGATACAGATGATATTGCAGCGCATCGCCATCTCACCGGGTTTCAACTCCACACCGATACTTGCAGCTTCCAAAGGTCCGCGACCTTCGTACACTTTCGGAAGATTATAACCCAAAACGGACATATTCGCCACTTCGCTGCCTGGATGAAAACCGTCGGCAACAGTCTTTAACCGCCCCACACGTCCCATTTGCGCCAGCTTATCCATATAAGGGGTCTTGGCGCTTTGCAACAGCGTCTTGCCACCTAATGACTTCACAGGCCAGTCAGCCATTCCGTCACCTAATATGATAATATGTTTCATTTCCTTTATTGATTATACGTTTGCAATACTCATAATATCCGCAAATACTCCCGCAGCCGTCACACCTGCGCCAGCTCCATAACCTTGTATCATCATCGGATATTCTTTATAGCGTTCCGTAGTCAGCAAAATGATATTGTTACTGCCTTCCAAGCCATAGAACGGATGGTTGGCACCTACTTCCTGTAAGCCTACAGATGCTTTTCCGTTTTCCAACTTGGCAACGAAACGCCAATGTTTGTTTTCGGCCTCTAAAACCTTGCGACGTGCTTCAAAGTCAGCATCAAGACTCGGCACTTTCTTCCAGAAATCATCCAGAGAACCTTCAAAGAAGTCATCGGGTACAAAAAGATTTTTTTCAACATCACTTTGTTCCAAGCGATAACCGGCTTCACGCGCCAAAATCACCAGTTTACGAATAACGTCCTTACCACTCAGATCAATACGCGGATCAGGTTCGGAATAGCGTTCTTCCTGTGCCATCTTGATGGTCTTACTGAAAGGAATATCCGCACTGATCTTATTGAAGATATAATTCAGCGTACCACTCAGCACGGCTTCAATCTTTAATATCTTGTCGCCGCTATGGATGAGGTCGTTAATCGTATTGATAATTGGCAACCCCGCACCGACGTTAGTTTCAAACAAGTACTTCACACCGCGTTGACGAGCTATCTGCTTCAACTCACGGTAGTTCTCATATTCCGAAGAAGCGGCAATCTTATTGGCAGCCACCACGGAAACGTTGTGTTGCAGCAAATCTTTATAGAGTAACGCCACACCTGCACTGGCGGTACAGTCAACAAACACGGAATTGAAAATATTCATACCGATAATCTCGTTACGCAACGTTTCGAGCGAACTTTCTTTACCTTTCACTTGCAATTCTTCACGAAAACGTCCCAGATCGAAGCCTTCGCGACTGAACATCGCTTTGTTGGCATCGGCGATACCCACTACATTCAGTTGTAAACCATTCTCCTGCATCAGCTTCTGACGTTGACTGTGGATTTGTTCTATCAGGCTACCTCCTACCGTACCAATACCACAAATAAAGATGTTGAGCACTTGATACTCCGAAAGGAAGAAAGAATCATGGATTACGTTCAAAGATTTACGCAACGACCTGTTGTCAACAACAAATGAAATATTCGTCTCCGAAGCCCCCTGCGCACAAGCTATCACATTAATGCCATTACGTCCCAACGTACCAAATAATTTACCGGCTATACCCGGCGTATGCTTCATGTTTTCTCCGACAATGGCCACTGTAGCCAAGTTCTTTTCTGCCAAGATGGGTGAAATCTCTCCCATTTCAATCTCTTTGGCAAATTCTTCGGTCAGTACTTCGCAAGCGAGGTCGGCATCGGCATTGCGCACTCCGATAGATGTGGAATTCTCTGATGAAGCCTGTGAAACCAAGAACACGCTGATACCGTTTTTTGCCAACGCTTTAAAAATACGGTAGTTTACACCAATTACACCTACCATACCCAAACCTTGCACGGTAATCAGGCTGGTGTCATTGATAGAAGAAATACCTTTAATGGCTTTACTCTGTGGATTGGAAACCTCTTGCTTGATAACCGTACCTACCCCTTCGGGGTTGAAGGTATTCTTCACCAAGATGGGTATATTCTTGTGGCAAACCGGATAAATCGTCGGTGGATATATCACTTTCGCACCAAAGTTACAAAGTTCCGTAGCCTCCACATAGCTGAGTTCGCTGATAGTATAAGCAGTAGAAATTACACGCGGGTCGGCTGTCATAAATCCGTCTACATCCGTCCATATCTCAAGGCTGTCCGCATTCAGTGCAGCAGCAATGATGGCAGCTGTATAATCAGAACCACCACGACCGAGGTTGGTTACATCTTCGGTAATTTTGTCGGTAGAGATAAATCCCGGAACCAATACACGCCGTGGAGCATCTTTGAATGTTTCACGCACCAGCGAATTGGTCAGTTCCGTATCAAGCACATGCTTGGAGTGTTTCTTTTCTGTTTTGATAAATTTACGGGAATCAAACCATTCCGCCCCTGTCAGTTGTGCGGTAATGATAGAAGAAAGACGTTCACCATAGCTGACAATCGTATCGGAAGTCTTTTGTGAAAGGTCTTTGATTAAATAAATACCCTGAAAAATATCTTTCAGTTCATTGAGCAGTTCACCTACCTGACGTTGCAAGGCAACTTGTGCTTCACCGGCAGGAATTACCTCCTTAATCATTTCTACATGGCGATAAACAATCTCACGAAATTCATTCTCATAAGAAGCATCACCCACAGAGGCCATCTTTGATGTATTTATCAGTTGGTCCGTAATGCCACCCAATGCAGAAACTACCACAATCACCGGTTCATTCACTGCTTCTACAATTCTCTTGACACTTAAAATACTATTTGCGGTTCCTACGGATGAACCGCCGAATTTCAATACTTTCATTATGTTGTTGTTTTCTGATTATCGATTTTTATACTTACATTACAATCGGTATCTATCGTACCAAAAACAATGAAAGTATATCTTTTTTCTGTTTTCATCATACTATTACTTCTAAGGGAAGAAATCCTTCGACAAGCTCAAGATTACAGATACCTCCGCCTGCAAAGCATGAATGAAAAATGATATTAAATAAAATAACTGCTGAAAAATGGTGTAACACGTAGAAACACAAATACTATCCCTTAACCCCTAAGGGTCATGGTGCACATGGATGTGACTGTATACTGATAGTACTTATTCATAGTCTCTTGTTTCTATCTTTTCTGATAAGTGTTGCAAAAGTAACAATAAAAACATTCAATCTATCACTTTTTACGACTTTTTTACGATAAAAATACAGGAAGCATATAAAAAGGCAAGAAATCTGCACATTTACTGACTAACATTTTCACACACCGTAGGTTATACCCTCATTATACAACCGGTTATTTTCTATCATTTTGTCATAATTCTAAAGATATATCATTATCTTTGCATACAAACCTTGTTAGAATAGCGTATATGACCCCTGAAAATACTTCCGTTTTGTTAATATACACCGGCGGAACCATCGGAATGATAGAAAATACCGAGACCGGTGCTTTGGAGAACTTCAACTTTGAACAGTTACAGAAGCATGTGCCCGAACTACAGAAATTTACATTCAGCATCGATACTTATCAATTCGATCCTCCAATAGATTCTTCAGATATGGATCCTGATGCCTGGCGTAAACTTGTACATATCATAAGTGACAACTATGAGCAATATACCGGTTTTGTCATTCTTCACGGGACAGATACAATGGCCTATACGGCTTCCGCACTCAGCTTTATGCTCGAAGGTTTGGGTAAACCGGTTATCCTTACCGGATCACAGCTACCCATCAGTGTACTCCGTACAGACGGCAAGGAAAATCTGCTGACGAGTATAGAAATAGCCACCGCCTGCCATCCCAATGGACGTCCCGTCGTACCGGAAGTATGTATTTTCTTTGAGAACCACCTGATGCGCGGCAATCGTACAACCAAAATGAATGCCGAGAACTTCAATGCGTTCCGTTCGTTCAATTATCCGGCACTTGCTTCAGCGGGGATACATATAAAATATAATAATGTGCAAATTCATACAGATAATATCCAGCAAAAGTTAGTACCACATTATCTGCTTGACACGAATATTGCCGTTCTGAAACTCTTTCCGGGAATTCAGGAAAATATCGTAGCGGCTGTTCTTGCTGCCAAAGGTTTAAGGGCATTGGTACTTGAAACGTATGGTTCTGGAAACGCTCCCCGCAAGGAATGGTTCCTCCGCCAATTGAAAGATGCATGCGAACGGGGGATTATCATTGTAAATGTCACCCAATGCAGTGCGGGCACAGTAGAAATGGAACGTTACGAAACCGGTTACCGCCTGATGCAGGCCGGTGTGGTTTGCGGATACGACAGTACAACAGAATCTGCCGTCACCAAACTAATGTTCCTTTTAGGGCATAATTATTCGCTTGCCGAAGTGCGTAATCGAATGAGCCACCCCATTGCAGGCGAGATTACGGTGAGTTGATATAGGAAAGCCCTATATCAGTTTACTTGACAGCTGTCAAAGCTCCTGTAACGGAATCGATGATAAAACCGTGTACAGCAATATCCGAAGGTATCAACGGATGGTTAAGGATTGACTCTACCGTACTCCTCACCGACTTCTCCGTATCTTCAAATCCATATAACCAAGACTCAAAATCAACTCCGCAAAAACGAATCATATCGATGGTTTCCTGTTTGATTCCTCTGGCCTTCATATTCTCTATCATCTTGGCGCTGCTCATGTGGCAAGCACCGCAATCGGAATGTGCTATCACCATGACTTCCGTCACTCCCAATTCATAGATAGCGACCATCAAACTGCGGATAACGCTACCAAAAGGATGTGAAATAATGCCACCTGCATTTTTTATCATCTTTACATCACCATTCTTGATACCCAAAGCCGCCGGTAACAGTTCCGTCAAGCGGGTATCCATACAAGAAAGAATAGCTATTTTCTTATCGGGATATTTATTGGTTATGTACTTTTCATATCCCTTGTTTGTAACGAATTGCTTATTGTATTCAAGAATATCTTCTATCATAACTTCCTGAGGAATTAAAGTTCTATACTTACAAAAATAGAAAATCTCTGCGAGACTCTATCATCTTTACAATGAAAAGTCGGAAAAAAACAATGCGCTTCCTATGAAGTGAGCGCATTGTTCTTTTAAACCTTTTATTTAATTTCTATCCGGGTTCCATCCGCTTGTACAGCATAAAAACCTGCACCTTCCAAATCAATGCCATCAGGAACGGCAAAATTGAAGAAGTTAGAGAAATAAAGTATCTTGCCATTCTTGCGTAATTCAAAAGCTACTGCCTCATCTCCATTAGCCACCGTGAAAGCACGACCGGAACGGCTACAGGTAATAGTTTTCGTTATCTTCACATTATTCTGGAACTGTGTATAATAGCCAACATCCCCCACCCGATAATTATCAATTCCCATATCTCCATTCTTTCGGTCTTCCAAGTAATAGAAAGCATGTTTAGGAGCAGGGAACTTCGCCATGTAATTCTTGGCAGTTTCTATCATAGGCTCTGATACACGGTAAGTCCACGTACCATATTGTTCTATCGTTTCATCCACCGGCTCGAAGAAACCCCACATTTCAAAAAATTCCGTCAGGTTTTCGTTGGCAGCCTTACTTGCCATCATGGCAAACTTCAATTGCCCTTCACCCGGATCACTCTCTGAAATACGGTTTTCTCGCAACAGTTTGAATAAGGTCTGCCAGAAGTTTTTCTTATAACCACAACGATGATAGTAGTTCCACAACTGCCAGTTCATACGCATATGTACTTCCGTATCCTCATTTTGGTGAGTAGCCGAACCCATGTTCCACCACGCCTGCTTATTGACGAAACGTGCGGTTGCCAGTGCACTCAATTCACTACCACGAGAACAATACTTACCTAACTTATAAAGAATATAGTTGGAGAACAGGTTGTTTGATGATTCGGTAGAACCCGGCCAGTTGATGGCACGCTGATGAATATGCCCTATTTCGTGTGCAGGTCCCCATGCATTGTCTTTTGCTGCCATCACATTATCCTTCTGTAAAATATTATTCAAATAGGTATATACGAAAGCAATACGATAGCTCGATGCCCACATATAACTTCCCTCTGGAGAAATGGCAAACAAATGGTTATTCACCTGCGAAGGACGTACATCTTCAATTCCCATCAGTTCCTGTTGCCACCCCACAATATCATCCCACAGGTTGATGGCAGACAGCATATCATAAGGTACGGCTTGCTTCATCTGTTCGCGGTGGAAAAAGAATATAATCCGTTCACCCCTCACGCAAAAATATTTATAAGTAGCTTTATCTATTAATTCCTTATATTTATCATTAGTCTTGTGACGTGCCAGATCAAAATATCCGCTCACCTGTCCGCTACCAAGCGGAATATGTATCTTAATGGGTTCCGCAACCGGATTTGCCGTATACATCATAAACAACATGCCTTTCTGAGAAAAGCCCACCTTGTTCACACCTTCTGTGAGGAAGCGCGTTTCTCCGCTGGCAGCAGTCTGCACATAGTTCTTCTGGCCGTCACTGGTATTTTCTTCACCGATACATTGGATAGAAATAGTCTGTCCATGCGTGTCGCCCACCAGTACTATTACCGAGTCTCCCGCATTCACATAAATGCCTGTAGGGTTATCCAGATTACTATATTGCTTAGTCATAAGTGTTTCCGCCCATTCTTCGACATTACTATAAGATTTATAGCTTTGTAAACGGAATTCTTTCTCCCATTCGTCATAAGTATTGTTCTTCAACTGTACGGCAATGTTGGCGAAATATCCCGGCAAGGCATTAATGGCATTGTCGGTAACATCGGTTCTCAGTTCACTGCAGGTAAGGTCAGTGAAGACCGTCAATAACTGTTTATCCAGCTTCTTATCGTTATTCTTTTGGTAAAATTCCATTTCACTGCAACTCACATAGTCGCCCAAACCGGATTTCACAGTAAACTTAATCTTGGTCACCTTCTGTAAAGTCTGCCCGAAATCCACACGGCTGGGCGCGTTTTGCATCTTGAAGTCAAATGAACCGAGAAGTTTGTAATCCGGTGCATCAGCTGTAGCAGTATAAATATCCAACTCTCCGAAATTACCGTTTCCGCTACGCGAATAATAAACAATATAATCTAAATCGGGGTTCTGATCGAAGAAATATTCCAATGTAACCGGGAAATTAGCACTAGTTCCCCAAGGAGAGTGATACATTATATGGTCCTCATTACCAATCTTTCCGTCAAAAGTATTCTCAATACCCTGTCCGTTCTGGTGCTCACTGTCTTTGCCACCGGTAGGTACTATCTTCAAATCCCCCTCCAGTACCACATCATCCAAGCTCGAAGCCTTGGCATCCTGAGTCACCACACAAGTAGCCTTTATATTTTCGTCCTCGGAATAAGTATAGGTGAAAGTAGCTGTACGGGTAGTATAATCCGGATTGGCTTCTACCTGGTAAGTGTAATTTTTATCCGTCAAAGCACGTGTTATAGGCACTTCCTTTATCCATTCACTATTATCAGACTTATGTACGGTGTATTCTATGTTAGAAGTAATCGTGATAGAGAATGTACCACCTATAGCCGGTAGCTCGGCAGTCGGTGCGGTTTTGACCAATATAGCTGGCCCATAACCCAATTGACGTACCTTGATGGCATAGTTTCCCTCTACCGATGTCACGGTAACAGTAGCATTCCTTATGTCCGGTTCCTCGCTTGCCTTCACAGCCAGCAAAATTTCCATATCACCCATATCAGAGGTACTTTTGGTCACAGGGCACCAGTCGGCATCGGACTTCACATCCCATAAACTACTTCCCAAATTGGTCTTTATGGGAATAACTACAGAAGAAGATTTCGCATCAAAATCCTGTTGGAGATACTCCTCGGCAATGGTAAAAAAAGGCTCTTCCCATTCTTCAGACTCACTGTTACTACACGCTGTAAGGGCAAATAGTACCCCGCAAAAGCAGAATATTGTTGAATAAAACAGCTTTATCATTATCAGGTATTAATTTAAAGTTAAAAAAAGAAAGAGAGAGGAATTATTTTCAAAATACTCCACTCTCCTCCACATGATTAATTTACTCCGGAATGTCTGTTTGAGGGGGACGGTACGTTACCTCCGTCCCCCGAAATAAAGGTTAGAAGATTTGTTTCAGTTATTAAGAGAGAGATAACATTCCAGTAAAGTTAGAGAACTCATCATTTTCCATAGATTTTCATTTCACCGCAGTTCCAGTAAGAACCAGTAAGGCAATTACCGGCTTTACTCTTCGTAACCGCAACACGAACATAAGTGAAAGATGTTCCTGAAGAGAATACTCCGGAAGCATACTCTTCGTCACCTTTCGTCAACGTTGAGGTCGCAGTACCTAATTTGGTCCATGTACTACCATCATTTCCTACATAAATATCGGTAGATACAGGTGCACCATTCGCATTTTCAAAGCGTGTCCAAAGGTTATAAGCAAAGTGATTGATGGCACTGTTCAGATGGAAGTCGATGTATTGTCCATAAACAGGATCAAAAACAGAACCAGAATAATTACCATGCCAATGTTTATTGGAAGCCCTACCATCAAACAAACCGGTCAAACCTGTACCGTCACCCTCGACTGTTGCATTAGAAGACAACATATCCAACGACAAGTTTATTTCATTCAATGAACTTCTCAGTACCGTATAATTTACACCTACAATGCATGTGGCACTTGCGGCATCTATCTCAAAGTTTTCATTGGAAATACTCTTGATACGTAATGGTAACGCCTGACGTCCCCAGGACAATTTAGATTTATCAATAGAGATATTGACTGTTGCCGAATTTGTACCGGCGGTAAATGCAGCCGCTTCTATTTTATAAGCTCCTTGTGTCAACATATTCAGACTCTCGGCATTATCTGTATTATATTGCGTCAATACATCTTCGTCTACTTCAACTACAAAATCAAAGTTCCACTGATTATTTATTGGCATTACAACTTTCTGTTGAATTGTAACAGTACCACTATTATCGGTGATATCCTCAGTCGCAATATACCCAGTATTTTCAAAACCGATAGTCGGTGTCAAAACCTTCACAACATGGAGAAAAGCATATTTCTTTTCCGCATTTATCGAATCGGGACTATTCACCAGTTCAAAAGGGATTACAAAGGTACTATTTTCATCCAGATAGTTTTCTACACTTTCCGGTGAAATAGACACATCTACCGTCTTATACAAATCGGATGTACCAAAGTTCAAATCGGATGTATCAATTGTATAACAATCTGCCGGAATCATCTTATAGTTAGTGCCTTCCGCAGCATTATAAGCTACCAATTCTGCATCGTCCATTACTTTGGCACTCACACTGGTAGTAGTTCCCAATTCGGAACCCGCTTTAACGACTGCCAACCGGTAATTTGTTTTTTCCCCTGTCTTATATAGAGTCATACTTATGGCACCACTATCCCTAAAGTAAAGAATTGTACTGAAATCACTCAGAAATTCATCTTTTCCATCCTCGCAGGCACTCTGTGTAAACAATAAAGACACAGCCAAGAGGAGATAATAACATATATATTTTTTCATATAAACTATTCGTTTATCGTTTGATTTAAATTCTTAAAATACCACTCCTATTACCATCCATAGTTTTGCGTAAGCAACTTATTACGGTCCAACTCTCTTTGTGAGAACGGATAGAGGTAATGATTCTTCTTGAACACACGGGTTTCAAAAACAGTACGTTCCCAGTAACCGTCCGGAGTTACAGAAGTATCACCTGCCGGCTGAGGAAAACTTGTATTCATGCCATACATAGGACCACCATCTGTTTCCTCGGCAATCATCCACGTACGAGTATCAAAGTAGCGATGGCTTTCAAAAGCAAGTTCCACACGGCGTTCCTTACGGCAAAGCTCTATCAATTCGTCAGCAGTGGCGTTGGGATAAATATCGGTAATAGGATCCAATCCGACACGGTCACGTAAGTCGGCCCATACTTCCAGTGCTTTGGCGCGATATCCATCGGGTAAGGCAACTCCTCTCTTCTCGCATTCAAACACGGCTTCTATGAAATTCAGATACATTTCCGCCAAACGGAATACAGGGAAAGTAACATTACCCCAAGTTCCGGAAGTAGAATTCAGTTTATGATCATAGAAACGGTTAATCAAATATCCACTCTTTGTAAAGTCGTGGCTCTTGTTTCCATTTCCACCTTTAGCAAAAGAAGTAACTGCCCAACCATCGGGATATGCCCATCCGGTACCACCAAAAAATACTGATACATAAAAGCGCGGCTCACGATCTTTATACATATTAGGCGCATTGATAGCAAAATCACCGTAAGCACTCCATCCATGCAAAGGATATGTCCAATCGCTTTTTTGTAATTCCGTTTCCGCATTGTACCCCGATTGCGGATCAACGATAGGAGTACCATCCGCCTCATACCCTGTGATGGGATAACGTCCGTTACTCATGGCGTAAGCATCCACTTGTTGTTGCGTAGGTCCAACTGCACCATAAGCGGTTCCCGGTACACTGGTCGGTGTTACATTTACCGCCAGATAGAAACGATTTTTATATCCATCCGTCCAAATCAGTTCATCATTCCAAAGCTCACCCAGTATACCGTTATAATTTTCATAAGGATCATTGTTTTTAGACCGGTACAGTTTATAGTTAGGCATATCTATCACCTTTTTAGCAGCTTTAGCCGCTTCGAGCCACTTGTTGGCATCGTAAGTTTGCGGGAAAAGGTTGACACCTGACAATTCCGGAAAATCGGCAGTCACCGGATTTTTCACACCGCTGTAAAGTGTGTTGCCATTGAACAAATCACGGGCAGAATAAAGTAACAGACGGGAAATCACCGCATAACAAGTTCCTTTCGTAGCCAATCCATATTCAGCAGCTTCAAACTGTGTTTTCACAGCATCGCTCTCGGCACAAGCCGTCATTTCGCTTACTACATAATCCACACATTCATCCCAAGTGTTACGCGGACGATATAAATCTTCCGTACTAGCCGTAAAGTCAAGCAATTCATCACCCAGCAAGAATACAGGTCCATAATCACGCATCATACAGAAATAATAGAAAGCGCGGGCAAATTTCGCCTGATAATAATACATGTCCAAATCCGCCTTGTTTGCCAAAGGATCGGAACAAGAATATACATTCTGCATGAAGATATTACATTCACGAATACCTTTATAATAACTGGCCATTTTATAATAAGGAACATTAGAAGCATTCCATGATCCAAAATTAATGTAACGATACTGGCGGTCATAAGCGATGGTACACTCATCCGAAGCTCCTAAATAAGGATCGTAGTCACCACAATACGTACTACGGGGTTGAGGTAAGAACGACATAGCGTTCAACCAATATTGCTTAACCGTATTTCTTGACTGCCATATCTTCTCAAAAGTCATTTTCTCATCTTCCTGCCTATCCAGAAAATCATCGCAAGAAGAAAGTATGAAGCTTCCGGCAGCGAAACATAAAAGCAAAAGGGATTTTATTTGAGTTTTCATAAAATTCTTATTTAATTAAAGTTTAGAAATTAGCATTGAATCCTACGGAGAATACACGATTGAGCGGATATCCCGAACCATCGGCATAATTTTTATTCTTTTCAGGATCCCACAGTTTGAACGGGCTGAATTCCAACAGATTGTTACCTGCCACATAAAAACGGAGTGCCTTAATGAAAGACTTTCCAAGTATACTCTTGGGCAAAGAATAACCTATTTCCAGACTCTTCAGACGCATGAACGAGCCGTCGCGTAACCACCAAGAAGAATCCTGGGAGTTATTGGAAGCACCCGGGCCGCCACTACCGCCGCTAAGCCGTGGATAAATGGCATTGGCATTCTGTTCCGCTGTATTGGTAGACATCCATACTTTACCATATATATCTGAGTTCAGAGCCCCACGTTCAGCATTACCTGACGAGAACGGACTACGGATAGACGAACCGTTCAAATAGAAGCTGGTACGAGCCACTCCCTGGAAGAACACATTAAAGTCCCAGCCTTTCCACTGGGCTGTTGCACCAAAGCCATAAGTAATTTCCGGTAAATTAGTATACCCCAAAGCTACTTTATCCAAATCATCGATTTTACCGTCACCATTTGTATCCTGATACTTAATATCACCCACGCGATATTCACCGTAATTCTGAACAGGGCTGTTGGCAATTTCTTCTTCACTTTCAAATAATCCAAGAGCTACCAAACCGAAAGGTTGAAGATAACCGTCTGAACCGAAAGGCTTACCTATTTTATTTTGGTATTTATATTCCCAATCGGGCTCGTCGTTATTCTTTAATTTGTTACGATTAAAGGTAAAGTTTCCACGGGCAGTAACCAATACGTCTTTAATCTGATGGGTATACTCAATGCTGGCATCAAATCCTTGATTTAATGTCTCTCCCACATTAACGTAAGGAACAGTAGATATACCTACAATGGCAGGTAATCCGGCACGTTGCAAGAAGATACCGACACGTTCTTCACGGAAATAATCGGCCTGTACTTTCACCTTGTTAAATAAGGAAAATTCAACACCGGCATTCAGTTTCTTGGCTTCTTCCCAAGAGACTGTCAGATTTTCCACCTCACCGGTAATAAGGCTGCTACCACCATTACCACCGGTATTACCATAGTTCCAACTACCTCCGGCCACAATACTCGACTCATAAGCCCATCTTCTGTTACCCCCGATATTATCGTTACCTACCTTTCCGTAAGAACCTTTCAGCTTCAACATATCCACTACCTTAGTGACGGGTTCAAACCATTTTTCATTGGAAACCATCCACCCCAAAGCAAATGCCGGGAAAAAGCCGAAACGATGACCACGGGCAAAGTTTTCAGAACCATTGTAACCCATATTCACTTCTGCAAAATAAGTATCGCGGAAGGCATAAGTAAGACGACCTGCTATACCTTGGTTCTTATAAGGTAATGCGGCATCGCTACTACCGGCCTGAGTTTTTGTATGGATTTTATGATTGTAAAGAAACAAAGCTCCCACACGGTGCACGTCATTGAACAGACGGTTATAGTTCAACGAACCCTCTACGTAACGTGTCATGGTTCCATCACGTCCTATACCGAAAGCCAGATCTTCGCTACCGGTGTGTACAGGCACAGGTACTCCGTCCAACTCGTCATATTTCAGACTACCGTCTTCATTACGCCCACGGGCATGATAGTAAGAGGAAGTCTTTGAGCGGCGTTGTATCGTTGTATTCCAAGCATCCCAAGAGAATTTAATATTGGCGGTCAATCCCTCCAGCGGTTTCCACAATGCACCCAAATCCTGAGTGACTCCGATAAGAGACTGTGCAGAGTTCCAGAACTGTTCGCGATATCCGGAATGCACCAGCATATTCCAAGGATTGTAACCGGAATCGGTAGAAGGACCGGAAAGTCTACCATCGGAATATTCCACCGGATAGGCATTCGGTGAAGTCAGGAATGTGTATGACCAAATATCATTATCATTATCGCCAAAGCCGGGGCCGAATGACTTCTCATAGATATTCGCCAGATTAAAATTCACCACTGTGCTTTTTGTCAAATTCAAATCTACATTTGCACGGAAGTTGAATTTATTATAACGGATAGAAGAATCGTAACCATAAATATTTCCGGCATTCCTGAAAATAGAACTTTCGTTGTAGAACGAACCGGAGATATAATACTTCACAATGTCGCTACCACCTGTAATATTCAATTTTACATTCTGATTGGCAGCCGTATTCTTGAACAAAGCATCAAACCAGTCTACATTAGGATAGAGATCCGGATCACTTCCATCACGATATTTCTGTATTTCAGCCTGGGTATAATACTCTTTTCCGTAAGCCTCGTTATAAAGTTCAGCCCATTCTGCGGAACCCATCATTTGAGGTTTCTTGGTAGGCTGGGTAAAGCCGAATTCAGTACGCACATTAATCTGCGGTTTACCTACGGTACCTTTTTTGGTAGTAATCAATATAACGCCATTAGCACCGCGTACACCATATACAGCCGAAGCCGAAGCATCTTTCAGAATGGAGAAAGCAGCGATATCATCGGTATCCACCAAGTCAAGGTCACGTTCAATACCGTCTACCAGAACCAGAGGAGTGGTGGTTCCCGTGAAGGAAGATACACCTCGGATATAGAAATCGGCAGCACTGTTCTTGCCCGGTTCTCCCGAACGGCTCATAGAAACAATACCCGAAAGCTGTCCCGCCAGCGCATTTGAAATAGACGACCCCGGCACAGTCAACTTACTAACATCCAAAGTAGAGATAGCACCTACCACACTCTCTTTCTTTTGGCTACCATAACCAACGACCACAACTTCATCCAGCACTTCCGTATCAGGCATCAGCGTAATGTTTATTTGCTTTTGATTATTAACAGCCACTTCTTGCTTCTTATATCCGATATAAGAAAACTCCAATACGCCTCCTATACCTTCTATAGTAATACTATACTTACCGTTTATATCCGTAATAGCACCTGTAGTACTATTTTTCAGATAAACAGTTGCTCCAATAGCCGGTTCATTAGTATCACCAGTAATTACCGTACCGGTAATGGTCTGTTTCTTTTGCTGTTGCACTACCTCCACAGCATCCTTATCTGTCACATTAGCAAGGACAGTGACAGGCGTAAAGAAAGAAAGGAGTAAAAATGTCATCAAAGCCTTTGGCCTTGAGCATCGTTGTCCACAAACAATTCGTAAATTCATTTTAGGTCTGTTACATTAAATTAAACACATGTTTTAAGAAAAGATTTATTTTTCACAGTAAGAAAGCTCTTCATTCCATAAAATAATCATCTCAAGGAAAGAAAAGAATTTAAGTTCTCTTGGAACTTATGAACTTAAGGGTTGGAAACTTGGCATAAGGAATATGCCGATAATGTTTTTCTTTAAGATTATTCTTCATAGGCTTTTGATTTATTCAAATATCTAATGCATTTAGAACTTTAAGGCGGTACAAATATATTAAGATCAGTCAAATAATGAAAGGAAAATAAACATATTCTTACTGTATTTATATTATTTAACTATTTAAAAAGATTTGGATATAAATATATATACTTTATTTTTCTTGTAATATATCTATGAAATATACAAAAATATCGGTATATATCTCTTGTTTGTCGATAAATATATCTTTTATATATGAAATATTTAATAAATAGCCCGTAGATATATTCTTTGTTATAGAAATACATATGCCGATGGACAGTAGTATCAGTCTTATAGAATATTAATTATTTTAGCATATATTTTCATTGAGATGATAATTATATAGCTGATACATTATAGCCTGTATTTCTTCACTACGAACCTATATTGATTGAATTACCGTTCTCCTTTATAAAGTCCAATCGGATACTCGATTTATACCCGAATGTAATATCATAAATAAAGTATTCTTGTGAAGTAACTATATTCAATGTATCATCGTATGTAAGAGGAAGAATGCATGAATATCTGATAGAAAAGATAAAATAAGTTCATAAGTTCCAAGAGAACTTTGTTACATTTCCCCGCATGAGCTTCTTTTCAAAAAGTTTCTTTCCATTCTTCGTACCCTCTGCTATGAAAAATCGTACCTTTGGCAATCATTATTCAATGGATACTCAACTATGGCTAAAGAAAAGACGGTTTATGTGTGCAATAATTGCGGACAAGAATCTCCCAAATGGATAGGCAAATGCCCGTCATGTGGAGAGTGGAACACATATGTAGAAGAGATTGTACGAAAAGAGATGGTAACTAAACGCCCCATATCGGGTATAGAAACAGTTAAACCAAAGCCTGTAACATTCAATGAAATCATAGCTGATGAAGAACCGCGTATCAATCTGCATGACGCTGAACTGAACCGCGTACTGGGTGGCGGATTGGTACAAGGTTCTTTGGTACTGATTGGTGGTGAACCGGGTATTGGAAAGTCGACTTTAGTACTACAAACCGTACTTCATATTCCTGAAAAACGTATTCTCTATATATCCGGTGAAGAAAGTGCCCGCCAGCTTAAATTGCGCGCCGATCGCCTGACAAACACCTCCAGTGACTGTCTCATTGTCTGTGAAACATCCCTCGAACAGATTTATGTGCATATCAAAAATACACATCCAGACTTGGTTGTCATTGACTCCATCCAGACTATTTCCACTGAAACGCTCGAATCTTCTCCGGGCAGTATTGCCCAGGTCAGGGAATGCTCCGCCTCTATTCTCCGTTTTGCCAAAGAGACGCATATACCGGTCATTTTAATCGGACATATCAATAAAGAAGGTAGTATTGCCGGCCCTAAAGTACTGGAACATATTGTCGATACTGTTCTTCAGTTCGAAGGCGACCAACATTACATGTACCGCATTCTGCGCAGTATCAAGAACCGCTTTGGAAGTACTGCGGAACTGGGTATTTATGAAATGCGACAAGACGGATTGCGACAAGTAAGTAATCCATCCGAACTTCTATTAAGTCAAGACCATGAAGGTATGAGCGGCGTAGCTATAGCTTCCGCTATTGAAGGCATCCGCCCATTCCTCATCGAAACGCAGGCACTGGTCAGCAGTGCAGTATACGGCAACCCGCAACGTTCTGCCACCGGTTTCGATATCCGTCGAATGAACATGCTACTGGCTGTACTGGAAAAGCGTGTAGGTTTTAAGCTTGCACAAAAAGACGTATTTCTCAATATTGCCGGAGGATTGAAAGTAAATGATCCCGCCATCGACCTTGCCGTCATCAGTGCTATCTTATCAAGTAATATGGATACGGCAATAGAACCGGAAATATGTATGGCAGGAGAAATCGGCCTTTCAGGAGAAATCCGTCCGGTAAACCGCATTGAACAACGTATCGGTGAAGCGGAAAAACTCGGCTTCAAGCGGTTTATATTACCGAAGTATAATTTACAAGGGCTGAATAGCGCAAAATTAAAAATAGAGTTAGTACCGGTGCGGAAAGTAGAAGAAGCATTCAGAGCACTATTCGGATGATTTTTATCTCTAAAGACAAAGAACTATGATACAAGAATACCAACTCCGTGTATTGCCCGAAATAGCGGCAAACGAACAACGCCTGAAAGAATATCTCGTTTTGGAAAAAGGATTAAATTTACAGGCTATTACCGCAACACGTATACTGAAGCGGAGTATCGATGCACGCCAACGAACCATCTTCGTTAATCTTAGCGTACGTGCTTACATCAATGAACTGCCGAAAGAAAACGAATACCAACCTATTATATATAATAATGTGGAAAGAAAACCACAAGTCATAATAGTAGGTGCCGGTCCCGGAGGACTGTTTGCCGCATTGCGGCTTATCGAACTTGGCCTGCGTCCTGTCATCGTGGAGCGGGGTAAGAATGTGCGTGACCGTAAAAAAGACCTTGCCCTGATCGGACGAGAACAAACCGTGAACCCGGAATCCAACTACAGTTTCGGAGAAGGTGGCGCCGGAGCCTATTCAGACGGAAAGCTTTATACCCGCAGCAAAAAGCGCGGAAATGTGGACAAGATACTGAACATATTCTGCCAACATGGCGCCTCAACTGCCATACTCGTAGACGCCCATCCACATATAGGTACAGATAAATTGCCGCGTGTCATTGAAAACATGCGGAATACAATCATCGAATGTGGCGGAGAGGTACACTTCGAGACCCGTATGGATGCTTTGATCATTGAAGGCGACGAAGTGAAAGGCATCGAAACCAATACCGAAAAAACCATCCTTGGCCCCGTTGTCCTGGCAACCGGCCATTCTGCCAGAGACGTTTATCGCTGGTTGGCCACCAACCAAGTAGAGATTGAAGCCAAAGGGATTGCCGTGGGGGTCCGTTTGGAACATCCCGCCGATCTGATAGACCGGATACAATATCACAATCGCAACGGACGGGGCAAATACCTGCCTGCCGCTGAATACAGTTTCGTAAACCAAGTAGACGGACGAGGTGTATACAGCTTCTGTATGTGTCCGGGTGGTTTCGTAGTTCCTGCCGCCAGCGGTCCACAGCAAATTGTAGTCAACGGCATGAGTCCCAGTAGCCGCGGTTCCCGTTGGAGTAACTCAGGAATGGTAGTGGAACTCCGTCCGGAAGACTTAAATGACCAAGAATTAAAAATTGACAACAAGGAATTAACTATGCCGCATGAAAGCACAGTACATTCCCAATCTTCCATTCTCAATGCCCAATTAAACATGATGTTCTTCCAGGAGGCCCTGGAACGTCTTTGTTGGCAGCAAGGCAATATGAAACAAACGGCACCCGCACAACGAATGACTGATTTCACCCAAAAAAAACTTAGTTACGATCTCCCTGAGAGTTCATACGCACCGGGGCTGGTTTCTTCTCCCTTGCACTTCTGGATGCCGTCATTCATAGCTAACCGGTTAAGTAAAGGTTTCCAGCAATTCGGAAAGTACAGTCACGGTTTTCTGACAAACGAGGCAATCCTGATAGGAGTAGAGACAAGGACTTCCGCCCCAGTCCGCATACTGCGAGATAAAGAAACCTTGCAACACATCCGGCTGAAAGGTCTGTTCCCTTGTGGAGAGGGAGCAGGATACGCCGGAGGTATTGTATCAGCAGGTATCGATGGAGAACGATGTGCGGAAGCTGTTAAAGCTTACATGATTTAGAACTCTTTCTTTAATAGTACGCACCACTCCTTAATACGTCTATCAGTCATCTTCGACTGGTTCTCGATATCAATCACCAGTCCGCACCATTTGCCGTCGCGCAGAGCCCTGGACTGATTGAAAGAATAATCATCCGTAGGAGTAAAGCCTACGAGAACAGCCCCCGCTTTCTCGAAGGCTTCTCCCAAGATACCTAAACCATCAGCAAAATTATCGGGATAATTCACCTGATCGCCCAATCCGAACAGAGCGACCTTCTTTCCTTTCAAGTCCAGCGCCTCCAGTTCGGGTATCAACTCGTCCCAATAAGTCGGCAATTCACCGTCAAACCAAGTAGATACACCGATTATCAAGTCTTCATACGCTTCGAAGTCGTTTCCCCACGCTTTCTCTACCGGAATTATATCCATATTCTCCGCACCGAACGTCTCGCGGATTTTTTTCGCTATCTGTGAAGTTTTCACGGCATTAGCCGAATAAAACAATCCTATCTTCTTCATACTGTTTACTTTTTTATAGTTATTAGAATTCCAATAACTTTTTAGCAGCTTCATAAATCTTGTCTCCATCCGGCAGAATGGCACGTTCCAATACCGGGTGGAAACCCACCGGGGTAAAGGTAGCCCCAACCCGCTGAACCGGCGCATCCAGATACTTGAACAAATCGGAACCGATACTTGCAGCAATCTCGCCGCCAAAACCGGCAAACACCTTATCCTCGTGTACCACCAACGCCTTACTTGTCTTTTTCACCGACTCGTAAATTGTCTCCTTATCCAGCGGTATCAAAGAACGTATATCGATGACTTCCACACTCCATCTGCCCTCTTTCTCCAAGCGTTCCGCCACATTCAGGCAGAAATGGGTAGTATTACCATAAGTAATGATACTCAAGTCGGAACCTTCCCGGCGGATGCGTGCCTTTCCAAAGGGGACTTCAAAGTCTTCGGGAACGACGGTTGCCGCATCTACCGAGTTATACAATGCCTTCGGCTCAAGGAACAAAGTAAATCCACGCGAGCGCATACTTGTACGTAACAATCCCGCAGCATCATCGGCAAAAGACGGACACACAATCCTTGCACCGGGCAAAGTGGCCAAAGCTCCCTCGATATTTTGCGAGTGATACAAACCGCCACCGATATACCCACCGGAAGCCAGGCGCAAAGTCACATTCGGAACGAACTTACCATTACTGCGCCAATACTCATGCGTACACTCCACATATTGCTCCACAGCAGGCCAAAAGTAATCGGCAAACTCCGCGCCCTCTATCACTACACGTATTCTGGGGTCGTAACGGCTCATGCCGTTTGCTGTTCCCACAATATAATCCTCAGCGATAGGCGCACTGAACACACGGGCTTCCCCAAACTCCTGTTGCATGCCTTTCGTCACATTGAACACGCCCCCCTTATCCTTATTGGCAACATCCTGCCCCCAGATAAAGGTATCCGGATTATGACGGAACTCCGCTTTCAACGTCTCATTGATAGCGTTCACCAAGAACTTCTTCTCACCCTTCGTCTCGTTGTGCGTTCCATCCTTATACTTCCTGGGCTCATACGGTTCGGGAAGTACATAGTCAAAAATGGTTTTCGGGTCAGGATCCGGCGCAGCAAGCGCTTTACGGTTTGCAGCAGACAAGTCTTTTCTGGCTTTTTCTTCTATCGTTTTCAATTCCTCTTCAGTAAGACGTTTGTAGCGCAACAACATCCGGCGAAACTTCATCAATGGATCAGCTGCCTTCACGTATGCCAATTCTCCCTCATCCCGGTACAAGGTATGTTTGTCCGAATTAGAGTGCGAACCGATACGGACACAGTTGGCATGTACAATGACCGGATTGCGATTGAGCAACGCATACTCTTTGGCTTCTGTCATGGCATTCATCGAATCGAACACATCCTTGCCGTTGCAGTGAATGATTTTCAAATTCTTGAAGCCCGAGAAATTGTCGGCAACCTTACGTGCAGCCGTCTGATCTTTCTTCGGGACAGAAATGCCGTAACCATTATCTTGCCAGACAAAGATTACCGGTAGTCGTTCCAGACTGGCACCATTGACCGCTTCATACACAAATCCTTCGGAAGAAGCCGACTCGCCGTGCGAAGTAATAACCACCCCCTTGTGACCATAGTAAACCATGGCACGTGCCACACCGGCCGCATGCAGATCGTGTGTCCCCGTAGCCGAAGATATGTTCTCGATATGCCATTCGGGTTTCGCAAAATGGTTGGACATATGCCGTCCACCACTACCTGGGTCAGTAGCCTTAGAAATACCGTTCAATATCAGTTCTTCCGCAGTCATTCCGGCAGAAAGAGCCGTCAGCATATCACGGTAATAAGGGAAGAGGAAATCTTCGCCTTTAGTAAATATCTGCCCCATAGCCAGCTGGATACCATCGTGTCCGGCATAAGGAGCATGATAAGACCAGCCCAGGGATTGTAACAAATAAGATGGGGCCTTTTCGTCCAGTGCACGCCCCAAAGTCATCAGGTAATACCACTTCTTCAGGGTTTCCACATCCGTGGTCTTTATATCATATTTCTTCATGATGTGATTGTTTTAATGTTTATTCTTTCCAGTTTTCAAGGTACTCTTTAATGAAGTAGAGGAATTTTCCTCCCAACGAACCATCCACCACCCGGTGGTCGTAAGACAAAGACAGATACATCTTGTGGCGGATAGCTATCACATCCCCCTCGGGAGTCTCGATAACCGCCGGTTTTTTCTCAATCACCCCTACTCCCAAAATCGCCACTTGCGGCTGGTTGATGATAGGCGTACCGAACAAAGACTTGAACGTACCGAAGTTGGTGATCGTAAACGTACCTCCGGAGATATCGTCCGGCATCAATTTGTTGATACGGGCTTTGCCGGCAAGCCCGTCAATGGAGATTGCCAATCCGTTCAGGTTCAGCCGGTCTGCATCATGTACCACCGGAACTATCAGGTTACCGTCATTCTGCGTCACGGCAATACCGATGTTGACATGCTTCTTATAAAGGATATTATACCCTTCTACCGACACATTCACCTGCGGATAAGCAACCAGCGCTTTCGCCGTAGCTTCGGTGATGGCAGGCATGTAGGTCAGCTTCACCCCTTCGCGTTTCCGGAAAGCTTCTTTATGCTCTTCGCGCCATTTCACCAGTCTGGTCATATCCACCTCAACCAGCGTAGTAACGTGTGGAGAGGTATGTTTGGACATCACCATGTGGTCGGCAATCATCCGGCGAACACGATCCATCTCTTTCACCTCTACCGACGGATCATTAGGAGCTACGGGACTTTGCTGTGCAGCAGATGATGATACGGTTTCTGAAACAGATTGAGGAGCAGATTGCGGTTTCGAAGCAGAAGCACCGGCAGTACCTTGCTGTTTTTGCACGATATACCGTTTGATGTCTTTCTTGCTCAACCGCCCCTGATATCCCGTTCCGGGAACAATATCCAGTTCTTCTTTCTGAATTTTTGCCTCGCGAGCCAACTGAAGGACAACAGGAGAATACCAGCGTTCATCATCAGACTTCACAGCCTTAGCCACCGGTTGCCCGGAAACAGAAGCGGAAACGGATCCAACAGCAGATGTAGATGTAACCGTATCCGCAGCAGATACCCCGGCAGATACTTCTTCCGCAATTTCCTCTTCTTCCCCGCCAATATCCACCACAGCAACCACCGTACCGACAGCTACCGTATCACCTTCCTTAAACAGGATTTCCACCATCTTTCCAGCTACCGGGGACGGTATCTCGGCGCTGACTTTGGCAGTATTTACTTCAAACAGCACATCATCCTCTTTGATGACGTCTCCCACTTGTACCGACCAGGAAATAATAGTCCCTTCGGTTATACTTTCGCCCAGCTTGGGCATCTTTATTTCAAATCTTGACATATCGTTAAGTTTTAGGTTTCAGTCCCACTCTCATATAAACAAACATTTAATAAATAAGGTTTTAACTTAAGTAAAACTTAATATCACCTTATTGAATATCCACTCCTCGCCGGCATACTTCTGCTGCCTTAAACACTCTATCGCCTTTAAATCTTCACCGGTAAAGCGATATATCGAATTTCCCGCTTCCTCCAGAAACGAATGGAGCAACAACCGCATGAAACGCTTGATGGACATGGCAGGAGACAGTAGTCCGCTGAGATTAGTCACCTCGCTCGGCACGGAAGGCACGGCATGTACCTTCTTCCGAGAACCCGGCAACCAGTTTTCCTCCTCCGAGTTTCCACGCAAGGCAGCATTCAGTTTATTCAAGTCTGTGGAATACAGCAAAGTACAATGATACATTACACGGTTCTTATGGATGCACTGAGCACTGCCCGATATCTTCCGTCCACCCACATAAATCCCCATCCGCTTATCAGCATAAGCATCAATCCCCATCGTTTCAAGGAAATCGACTGTCCGTTGCAGGTAATATTCAAAGTCTGGACGCTCCACGGTTTCGATAAAGCTGAGATTGATATTCCCTTCATCATGATAGACCGCACCACCACCCGAGAAACGACGAGCCAACGCAATACCATTCTGCCGGAGATACTCTTCATCGACCTCTGCCTGTACACTTTGATGTTTCCCTATCACCACCGAAGGCGCAGATTGCCAAAGCATGAAAAAGTTATCCCGTTTCTGTTTCAAAAGATATTCCTCTGCTGCCAGATGAAAATGGACATCCGTACAACGGTTGTCTATGCAGAACATTACGCAAAGAGTGTTTCGTGGAAAATCTCGCCCACCGTGGGATGCGGGAATACGCTCTTCTGGAATTCCTCTACCGTATAACCATGCTGCACGGCAATGCCCGCTATCACAATGAGTTCCGACGCCGGATTGCCCAGCAGATGACAACCTATGATATGGTCACCGTCATCCAGTATCAATTTACAAAGACCATTCGCTCCTTCATTCTCGGCAACGAAACGCCCGGAATATACCATCGGCAGTTTCTGCACATGATAGCTGACACCGGCGGCTTTCAGTTCCTCCTCCGTCTTGCCCACACCGGCAACTTCAGGATTGGTATAGACCACACCCGGGACACAATCGTAGTTCATCCGGTCTTCCACATTCAAAATATGGTTAATGGCAACTTCGCTCTCGCGGATAGCCGTATGTGCCAGCATAGAGCGCCCGGTTATATCTCCACAGGCATATACCCCGGGATGGGAAGTGAGCATATGCTCGTCCACCTTCACGCCGTTACGCAGCAGTTCGATGTTCAGCCTGTTCAGCCCCACTTGTCCCAGATTGGCCTTTCGCCCTACACTTATCAACGTCTTTTCGGCTTCTATCCGAGAAGTCTTACCCTCCCTTTCAATAGTAACCCCCGTATTGGAGACTGCGGTCACTTTGGTATTCAGGTAGAAGTCAACACCCCGTTTCAAGTAGTCCGAGCGAAGCATTCCACTGGTTTCCTTATCCATTGCCCCCAGAATTTCGGGCATCATCTCGATGACGCTGACCTTTACTCCCATACTATTAAAGAAAGAAGCAAACTCCATCCCGATGACCCCTCCGCCGACAATGGTGAGCGACCGAGGAAGTACTTTACTTTCGAGCGCTTCCTTTGAAGTCCAGTAATCGGTTTCGGCCAGTCCCAGGATGGGCGGAATGACGGTATCGGAACCGGTACATATCAACAGATAAGTCACTTCATACCTCTCCCCTCCTGCCGAGATGCGGAACAGCCCGTTTTCCTCGCCCTCAATCACGGCTTCCTGTTCCACAACGGCAGTACCGTATGAGGTGACCGTCATCTTTACACCTCCCGTCAGCATCTTCACGACTTTATCTTTCCGGCCTATAATCTTCTCCATATCAAAGGCAGGAGCATCGGGTAGAGATATTCCATATTTGGAAGTCCCCTTCATGCTGTCCCACAACTTGGCAGAATAGAGTAATGTTTTAGTGGGAATACACCCTTCATTCAGGCAAACGCCACCTATGGTCTTCTTTTCAAACAGAACAGTCTTCAAGCCGCCTGCCGCCGCACGTTCGGCCGCTGTATAACCGGCAGGCCCTCCGCCGATTATGGCTATATCATATTTCATAACGTTAAGGTTTTAAGTTAATTATAAACTGAATAACAAACAAAAGACGGTCAGAGTTCTATGTTTATATAAAAATCGTTCAATAAGACTATCTGTGGTATTCGATATAAAGAGAAAACTTTCGCTACTTTCATAAAAAACTTCTTCGTTATGGCTTACAAAATCTCTCATCATCCATAAAATTCTATATTCGCAGACTAAGAATATAAAATCTTAAGTTGAGAATAATAATTCTAAGCTTAAGTTTATATATTCTTAATCATCGTATAAAAATTATCATAAATAAAATGGAACTTTATACTTAACAAAGAGGAATTTAAAAATAAAGAATGAATAACTTTTCTCTTTATATCAATACCACTGTATCATAACACAAAAATTATCCGTACTTTTGTAGCAAACAAATTATCCTTATGACAGCTCCCGAAATAGCAATCGTCGCTCCCAATACATTGACTTGTATAGGTTTGCAGAACCTTCTGGAAGAAATTATCCCGATGGCTACTATTCGTGTGTTCCACTCTTTCAGCGAGCTGATGGACGATACACCCGACATGTACGCCCATTATTTTATTTCTTCTCAAATCTATTTTGAACATACCGTGTTCTTTCTACCCCGCAAGCCAAAAACAATTGTATTGGCAGGAGGTAATAATCAGCCTCAACTGTCGGGAGTGCCCACACTGAATATTTATCAGGACGAAAAAGGTTTGGTGAAGGATATCCTCCAATTGCATCAGTACGGGCATCATCATGGACATCCGGGCACGCAACCGGATGGTAACCACCCGGGCATGTCTCCTCATGCCCACACCAATACAGCCAGTGAGCACGACCTGTCCGCACGCGAAATAGAAGTACTGGTGTTATTGACCAAAGGTTTCATCAACAAGGAAATAGCCGACAAACTGAACATCAGCCTAACCACCGTTATCTCACACCGTAAGAATATTGTAGAAAAACTGGGCATCAAATCCGTATCGGGCTTGACTATTTATGCCGTGATGCACGGATATGTGGAGGCAGACCGGATATAAATTGTAATATCCTCATAAATTAGGATTGCATAGACTGAAGATTTCGCTTTCCTTTGCAAACGAAATAAAACCAGTTTATGAACACATATAAAATCATTACCCTAATTCTGACTGTCCTGTTTGCCGGTAACGTATTGGCGGAAGACCTGGATACGCTGAAAGTAGTAGACGTGGAAGAAGTTCTCGTCATTGCAGCACCCAAAGAAAACAGGAAATTACGTGAACAGCCTACTGCCGTGACTCTACTGTCGCAAAAAGACATGCGGGCCACGCAGGTCGGTTCCATCAAGAACCTGACGGGACTTGTGCCGAATATGTTTATCCCCGATTATGGTTCACGGCTGACTTCGGCGGTTTACATCCGTGGTATCGGTTCACGTATCAACACGCCTTCGATCGGACTGTATGTAGACAATATCCCCTACATTGACAAGTCTGCTTTCGATTTCAATTATTCCGATATCGAACGTATCGATGTATTGCGTGGCCCGCAAGGTACACTGTACGGACGCAACGCAATGGGAGGGCTGATAAAAATTCATACTAAATCGCCATTCAGTTATCAAGGTACGGACTTACGTATGGGAGCAGCCACGCATAATGCTTACAATGCATCGGTGACACACTATCATCGTACCTCTGAACGGTTCGCTTTCTCCACAGGAGGTTTTTATGACTATACGGGAGGTTTTTTCCGTAATGCCTTTCTGAACAATAAGAAGGTAGACAAAGGACAATCTGCCGGCGGACGCTTCCGTGGTATCTACCTGCCGGCGGGAAACTGGAAAGCGGATCTTAATATCAGTTACGAATATAGCGACCAAGGGGGATATCCTTATATCTACACAGGTAGCGTAAATCCTGCCGCTCAAAAGGAGGAGTTGAAACCCTATATCGGTACCATCTCCAACAATCAGGAAAGCAGTTATTACCGGAACTTGATGAATGCGGGGTTAAACCTGGAATATCAGGCATGCAACTTTACGCTGAGTGCCGTAACGGGTTATCAGTTTCTGAAAGACCGCATGTTCATTGACCAGGACTTCACGGCAGAAGATATTTACACGCTGGAACAGAAACAGCGTATCCACACACTGAGTGAAGAAATTGTCATGAAAAGTAAAGGTAACCGTCGCTGGCAATGGGCAACGGGTGTTTTCGGTTTCTATCAATGGCTGAACACAAGTGCTCCCGTAACCTTCAGAGAAGGTGGAATGAACATGCTGGACCGTATGCTGGGCAGCGTGATACCTTCTAAGATAGAAGTTCCCATGGGACCGGGAATGAACATGAACATTTTGCCGTCTTTACAGATTAATGGGGACAATCTGCCTATCAACGGCGATTTCGATACGCCGTTGATGAACGGTGCATTATTCCATCAGTCTACTTTCAGGGATTTGTTCGGATTGAAAGGCTTGTCGTTCACAGCCGGGTTGCGTCTGGATTATGAGAAGATGAGGATGGATTATAATTCGGGAACGGCAATGGGATATACGGTAGGTATTAAAGGTGAAATGGTGCAAAACGGTCAGGTTATCAGAGAGATACCAATGATGCCCGAAACCGCCCTGACCGTACAGTCACGTTATCAGGGTTCTATCGAAAAAGATTACCTGCAATTGTTGCCGAAATTCGCCTTGCAATATGATTTCAAAAATAATTTGGGAAATGTGTATGCTACGGTCAGTAAGGGCTACCGCTCGGGAGGATATAATATCCAGATGTTCTCTGACTTGTTACAATCTAGTTTGAAGAATGACATGATGAAACAGTCTAAAGATGAAATCATGCCTCATGTACCGGACCGGTTCAAAGAACTGGTTGACGGATATTTTCCCGATGCAGGAGAAAATCCGGATGCACGCTCGGCAACGGAATACAAACCTGAGCAAACCTGGAACTACGAAATAGGAACTCACCTGAACCTTTTTAATAACCGTTTGCGTACTGATGCCGCTCTCTTCTGGTTGGAGACACGCGACCAGCAAATTTCGCGCTTTGCCGGAGAAAGCGGATTGGGGCGTGAAACGGTAAATGCAGGAAAGAGCCGTAGCCTGGGAGCCGAGATTTCTCTTGCCATTGCCGTAACCACAGATTTCACGGTAAACGCCAACTACGGATATACGTATGCCACCTTCAAAGACTATGTAACCAATGCCCGTGTAAACGGAAAACTTCAGGAAATCAGCTACAATGATAATTATGTACCTTTTGTTCCCAAACACACATTGACTGTGGGAGGACAGTATATCTTCCGTATCAATCCGGGACATTGGTTAGACCGTATCCAACTGAATGCCAACTATACAGGTGCAGGGCGCATCTACTGGACAGAAGGAAATACCGTCAGCCAGTCTTTCTATGGAACATTGAACGGAAGAGTATCTTTTGAAAAAGGCAATGGCGCCATCGCTCTTTGGGTGAAAAATATGCTGGATAAAGATTACGCCGCTTTCTATTTTGAAAGTATGAGTAATGGGTTCTTGCAGAAAGGACGTCCGGTACAGGCAGGAATAGAGTTGAGGTGTAAATTCTGAAAGATTATTTATTGATAGCCCCGCAATGCGGACACACTCCTTTCGCTTTCAATTTCTGCCCACAGTTGCCACAACGATAGCGGGAGGTGGATAATGAAATCCGAAATCTTCTGTAAAATACGTATATAAAAACAGCCAAGAACAAGTAACCGATGTATATGTGGGTGGTCAAAATAAAGAAGAAGTAACAGAAGATACAGCAAGAGGCGAGACCTAAAAGATAGAATACTGCCGCTGCGGGAGTGAGCTGGCGAAAAAGGTCATCGAGCACCGCTAATAATACCACAATGAAAAGCCATAGGCTTAATAAGAAAGCTGACAAGATGAATGGAACTTTGAAAGGTGACAAAGTGGGATTGAAATAAAAGTGCTGCCACGTATCGGGTACAAAGACTTGGATAGATTCATAAATCGTGGCGCTAAATGCCATAAGCAGGCATAGCAACAAGGGGTATACGCTATCGATATCATTGAAATAGACCATTCTCAATTGTTTGCGACGGAATGCACGGAATAACCAAACCGCCACGAACAATGCAAAGACAACAATGAAGTAGGAAGCGTGGGTATCACTGAACAGATAGATGGATTGCGATATGCTATCTGTAGGCACAAAAGAGTGGATCATATCTGTTTCACGGATCCAACCTTGTATGTCTTGTGTATGGGCAAGTTTTACCCAAACACTATCTACACTGTCCTGAGGATGAATGGCAAATTCGGCCACTACTACACGATCGCCTTTATAGAGCATGTTATAGCAGTCTTTCACCGGCAAACAAGCCAGACTTACGGAGTCGTTCCGAACTTCAAGGTTGGTATTCCAGGTGTAGTGGCGTTCATACAGATAAGTCAGAGAATCGCGGGTCTTGGCACTCAGAGTTTCATCCTCAAGATTAGGGCGAGGATAATGGCAGGAAGAAAACATAAATAAGAATCCTATCATCCAGAAGAAAGGAAACAAAAGAGTATGTAGCCGTAAAAATTTCATCCTTATTTATTTTTCTTTTTTATTACCATTATTCTGTCACCACTTTCATCTGGCAGTGCTTACAATCAAAATCCAAACGGAAACGCTTACCATCGGCCGCTACAAGATAATAGGGTTCACGATAGGGAGATCGTAGCTTTTGATGTGTAGGACACCAACCCATGCTATAGCGTAGACAATGTTTGCAAAACATAAGTACCGCATTCTGAACCGGTTGCTTTTCGTAGGCAGGTTCTACAGACAATACACCATGCGACAGATAAAAGCTCTTGGCAGCCGTGTTCATTACATTACCCAAATAAGTCAACGAAGTCATAGGAAATGCATGTCGGGTAGGTTTCCAAACGGCCAATTCCCTACGATAGGCAATGCGACGGACAGCTATCAGCTTCTCTATGACCCGACGACGCCAATCAGCTATTACGGATGCCGGAATAAACCAGTTCTGTGACAATTTGAGTACAAGACCGGAAGCTTCATCTGAAACGTTGTTTACGACTTCGAACGGAGTATTTCCCAATTTGCTCAATTGGGTACGTAGATTTTCTGCTTGCGGAGTACGTGCCAATTCCTTTGAATAAGGGAATGACAGCGTTACACGGTTATCATCCTCGTCTGTAGCAGTTAAAGCAAAGCCCCAAGAGGTGTCTGATAGTTCCCAGTTGACTGCAAGTTTTCGTTCGGAAGACTTACGGACAAGAATACGTTCGAAATCCTGATCGAAATTACGATAAAGACGGGTACGAGGTTTGATATGCGGCACTTCTCCTGCCGGATAAAGCTTATTACCATCTACCCGATTAATACGAAATCCTTGCAGACCATTTTGTTCATCCAAAAAACATACTCCATCACCATTATGGAAAGGTTTCACACCGGCAACAGTAAGATAATTACCACGTTGTTCCTTCAACGTTCCCATTTCTTCGCCCAAGGACTTAGGGGTATCAAAGGAAGCAATATCCTGCCGACGACCTTGCAGAAAATAGTTCGTGAAGCCACGGCTGAAGCTTTTATCCAACTGAGGTTTAAAATCAAAATGGCAAGCTCCGGAAGAAGCACGAACATATTCTTTACGACGAGCAAAGATGGCATCCAACTTTTGGCGGTAGGCGGCAGTAACATTCTTCACATATGAAACATCCTTCAGACGCCCCTCTATCTTCAGAGAAGTGGCTCCAGCATCAAGCAAGTCTTCCAACACTTCACTTTGATTGAGGTCTTTCAAAGAAAGCAGGTGTTTGTCACGTACAATCGTTTTTCCATCAGCATCTATCAGATTGAAGGGTAAACGGCAGAATTGTGCACATTCCCCCCGGTTGGCACTACGGCCAAAGCATGCCTGGCTTACATAACATTGTCCGCTATAACTGACACAAAGCGCACCATGTACAAAGACTTCAAGTTGAGTCTCAGGACAAGCTTCATGGATCGTGCGAATTTCCTGCAACGAAAGTTCACGGGCCAATACTATTTGCCGGAAACCGGCGTCTGACAGGAAACGCACTTTTTCCGGTGTACGGTTATCCATTTGAGTACTGGCATGCAAAGGAATAGGTGGCAGGTTCAGACGTGTTATTCCCATATCCTGTACTATCAGCGCATCTACACCGACACGATATAATTCATTGATCATCCGTTCGGTCTCGACCAACTCCTCTTCTTTCAAAATGGTATTGACAGTTACATAGATACGTACATTATACAGATGGGCATATTTTACTAAAGCGGCAATATCTTCCAAAGAATTGATAGCGGCGGCACGCGCACCAAAACGAGGCGCGCCTATGTATACCGCATCTGCACCGTGGTTTACTGCTTCAATACCACATTCCAAATTCTTGGCAGGAGCCAAAAGTTCTATTTTACGTTGCCTGCTCATTCTATATCTTCAATATTATACGGAGTTTCCTGATACACGAAATAATTCAGCCAATTGGAGAATAATAAATTGGCATGTGCACGCCAGCGTACTAATACACCTTTATCCGGATCATCATCCACATAATAGTTACGAGGCATTTCAATGGGAAGTCCTTTACCCAAATCACGGCGATATTCCGTATCTAAAGTCAATGGAGAATATTCGGAATGTCCGGTTACAAAGAATTCACGTCCGCCACGGGCCACAACCAAATGCACGCCTGACTCTTTCGATTCGGAAAGTAGTGTCAGTTCAGGTACTTTCAAGATATCTTCTTTTCTTACTTCCGTATGGCGACTATGAGGTACAAAGAATATATCATCGAAACCTCGGAATATGGGATGCAGGGGAAGTAAAGTACGATGTTCGAAAATACCGAACATTTTCTGATCTAACGCATACTTGGGCACACCGTAATGATGATACAGTCCGGCTTGAGCAGCCCAACAAATATAAAGAGTCGAAGTGACGTGTGTACGTGCCCAATCAAAGATATCTGTTATTTCATCCCAATAGGTGACTTCTTCGAAATCCATTTGTTCTACAGGAGCACCGGTAATAATCATACCATCGTACTTCTCACCACGCATTTTATCAAAGTCGGTATAAAACGCTTTCATGTGTTCTATCGGAGTATTCTTAGATGTATGACTCTTGATTTTCATGAACGAAATTTCTACCTGCAACGGAGTATTGGATAGTAAACGCACAAGATCCGTTTCCGTTGTAATCTTTAACGGCATCAAGTTCAATATCACAATCCGTAGCGGACGAATATCCTGTTGAGTTGCGCGAGAGTTGTCGATGACGAAAATATTTTCCTCTTTCAGTAGTTCTATCGCAGGAAGTTTATCGGGTAAATTTAAAGGCATGACTTTGTTCTATGATTTAACTAATTACTATATACGATTTTAGTGTGTAAAGTTAGATAAAAAATCAGTGTGCTATGAATTATTTATAGAAGTTTTTATTGAATTATAGTCCTAAACAATATAAATTATAATACATTTGTCTTCACAAACGATAAATATGTGCCAAAAAAGAAGAACGAAAAGCACCACGGCATTAAGTGTACTGCCGAATGAGAAGCATTCAAAAGTGTAAATACTTTTCTATACCAACTATGGTTCTGTTCAGTCTAATATTTTGATACACAATTTTATGAGAATGAACCATAGGCAGAAATACATCTGTCTCATAAATAACACATGAAATGAAAAGAAATGCTTTAAAGAGAGAGGTATGTAAAATACTGTACGCAGTACCTATCAGTCTTGCTTTGATTAACACATCTTGTATCAACAAAATCGAAGACGACATCGAAGAAGGAACTATACCTATTTCGTTTTCCACAAAAATCAGTAAAAGTACAACAAAGGCAACCACATCTGCCTTTGAATTAGGAGATCGAGTAGGTTTATTCGCAATGTTGACATCTACTTCCTTAAATAACCAGCGATATATTGATAATCTTTGTCTGGAATGTGGAGAAGATGCACTATTGATACCTGAAAAAGAGGTGTTTTATCCGGAGGGCGATGCTACTTTGGATTTTATCAGTTATTATCCCTATCATAAAGAAGGAATATCTAATGGAAATTCTATCTTGAATATTTCGGTAGAAACTAATCAAAGCACGAAAGTCAAACACTCTGTTTCTGATTTTCTAACTGCAAAAGTCAACAAGGTACAAAGTGGAAACGAACCGGTAGAATTAACATATAAACATCAACTTGCCAAAATCAATATTACTCTATCGCCCAAAGAAGGTGAAAATGCAGATGACATACTGAAAGCTAATCCTAAAATCATTGCCACAGGATTTAATACACAAGCCTTGTACGATCTTCAAACTGGAAACATATCAGGATTGACAACAAAGGCAGATATCTCACCTTTCGGAAACTGGAAGAAGCAAAGTAACGGCACATTGTCAGGAAAAGAATTCATCATTATCCCTCAGGAAGACACAAACGGCGAACAGGCTTTCCTATTAGAATGGAACGGTAAATTATATACCTGCCCAATGCCGGCAGTCACAATGAAAGGTAATACAGAGTTTGAAATTTCTATCGATGCCATACAAGCTACCAGTCAAGTTCTAAACTGTATTACAAGTAGCATAAAGGCATGGGAATATCAGGAAAACGGACAAAGTGAAAATAATCATAACTTAACCGGTGTCCGCATTGCAGCATTGTCTTTCTCCACATCTGATGTATACAGAGTATACTATCAAAGTATGCCTGTCGCTGAGATATGTAAAGAGTATCTTTATTCGGCTAACAATATTGCTTCGCGCGCTATTGTTGTTTATCCGGTAGTGAATGAAAAGACTGATTTACAAAAAGGAGACGTATTACAATTACTGGATGAGAAAGGAAAGGTACATGGCGGTAACGTAAGTTGGGATACAGAAAAGAACTCACTGACCTATACGGCCGGAAACTCTGAAATCATTGAAAGCTTCTATATCAATGAAAATGGGAAAATCACTTTGGTAAAGCCCAATACTCCGACAACTATAAATGTTAGCAACTATCAAATAAGAGATATACGAAACGGGAAACTACAAACTTATCCTATCGTAAAGATTGGCACACAGTATTGGATGAAAGAAGATTTACAGGCAACTTATTATTTAGACAAGACACCGGTTACTTTCAAAACAAAGTTAGGTGAAGGAGCCGGTTACTTTCAGGACGATAACAAAACGCTGTTTTTCTATAATGGAGAAGCATTATTAAAGGGAGAATTAGCACCTCTAGGATGGAAGGTACCCAATAAAGAGGATTGGAATAAACTGATAACATATATCAACAACAGCGCCTCTACACTCAAATCAGGGATTTGGAAGACATTTAACGCCGAGCAAGAAATTTCTCCTGTTACTAACCTTAGTGGTTTGAGTATCCTGCCCAATGGACTATATACCGAAGGAAAAGACACAGGAAACCCCCTCCACGGTAATGCAGGTACTACTGCTGTCCATTGGATAAATGGAGACACCCAAGGAACATTAGCAGAAGATGGTATCCTCCTTATGGGCAATACAGACCTCGTTACTTTTGGCAGCAACAAAGTTAAAAATAAAGATTACTACCAAGCCTTTTCCATACGCTGTATAAAAGAATAGCCACTCAAAAAGGCATATCTCATTTCTTTTTCGTATTTTTGTTCCCAATGTGCAAGTTTTTTGCCAATTGGACAAAGATAACGAAAAAGAAATGAGAGTAATCGACCTGATACACAGTAACGAAAAAACAGCTTTTTCATTTGAAATACTGCCGCCACTGAAAGGTACAGGCATCGAAAAGTTGTACGAAACCATAGATACATTAAGGGAATTCGACCCTAAGTACATAAACATCACTACACATCGCAGTGAATATGTGTACAAAGATCTCGGTAACGGACTGTTTCAGCGTAATCGTCTACGTCGCCGTCCCGGCACGGTAGCTGTGGCTGCCGCTATCCAAAACAAATATAATATCACTGTAGTGCCCCATCTTCTTTGCAGTGGTTTCAGTTGTGAAGACATTGAATACGAATTGCTCGACCTGCAATTTCTGGGGATTACGGATTTATTGGTATTGCGCGGTGACAAAGCTAAGCACGAGTCTGTTTTCACGCCCGAAACTGACGGTCACAGTCACGCTATAGAACTGGAAGAACAAATCAATAATTTTAATAAAGGTATCTTTGTAGACGGTTCGGAAATGAAAGTTACAAAAACACCTTTTTCATACGGAGTAGCATGCTATCCCGAAAAACATGAAGAATCTCCCAATATGGCAAGTGACCTGTATTGGTTAAAGAAAAAGATGGAAACCGGAGCGGAATATGCCGTTACCCAGCTTTTCTTCGATAATCAAAAATATTTCCACTTTGTGGAACGTGCACGTAAAGAAGGTATCACCATTCCCATTATTCCAGGTATCAAGCCATTTAAAAAGCTATCACAACTTAGCATGATACCCAAGACTTTCAAAGTGGATTTACCTGAGGAGTTAACGCATGAAGCTTTGAAGTGTAAGACTGATGCGGATGCTCAAGAAGTCGGTATAGAATGGTGTATAAAACAGTGTAAAGAGTTGATGATACATGGGGTACCAAGTATTCATTTCTACTCTATTGGCGCAGTAGACAGCATTAGGGAAGTTGCCAAACAAATATATTGATGAAAATAAATTCAACCGGAACCATATCTTAAACTATAGATAGGTTTTGAGCAAAGATAAATCGTAAATAAACAGTGATTAGTTTCAAGGACGTAATAGGACAAGAGACTGCCAAGAAGCGGTTAATTCAAGAGGTACAAGAAGGGCGTATCCCTCATGCCCAGCTCTTTTGTGGACCAGCAGGAACCGGAAAACTCCCGTTAGCAATGGCGTATGCCCGTTATATATGTTGTCCTAACCGTACGGAAACAGATGCTTGCGGCACTTGTCCATCCTGCGTCAAATGGAACAAATTAGTACATCCAGACGTTCATTTTGTTTTTCCCATCGTAAAAAGTGCTAAAGGGAAAAAAGAAGTGTGTGACGATTATATAGCAGATTGGAGACATTTTGTCCTGAACAATCCTTATTTTGCTCTGAATCATTGGTTGAACGAGATAGGTGCAGAAAACGGACAAGCCATCATATACGCCAAAGAAAGCGATGAAATAACTCGTAAACTCAGTCTAAAATCCAGCGAAGGAGGATATAAAGTCACCATAGTCTGGCTTCCGGAAAAGATGCACGAAGTTTGTGCCAACAAATTGCTGAAATTATTGGAAGAACCCCCTGAAAAGACCGTATTTCTGTTGGTTTCCGAAACACCGGACATGATACTTCCAACCATTCTCAGCCGTACGCAACGTTTCAATATCCGTGCAATAGAAGAAACAGAAATAGCAAATGCCTTATCGCAAAAATATGGCATACAACCGGCTGACAGTCAAAATATTGCCCATTTGGCAAACGGAAACTTCATTAAAGCTCTGGAAACAATCCATCTGAATGAAGAAAACGAACTCTTTTTTAACCTGTTCGTCAGCCTAATGCGTCTCTCTTATCAACGTAAGATAAAAGAAATGAAACAGTGGAGCGAACAACTTGCAACAATGGGACGCGAACGCCAAAAGAATTTTCTGGGATATTGCCAACGCATGATCCGGGAAAACTTCATCTACAACCTACATCGGAAAGAGATGAGCTATATGACCATATCGGAACAAAACTTCGCCACCCGCTTCTCACCGTTTGTCAACGAACGAAACATCATGGGAATTATGGATGAGTTAAGTGAAGCGCAGGGACATATCGAACAGAACGTAAATGCGCGTATGGTATTTTTTGATTTCTCACTGAAAATGATTGTATTATTAAAACAATAGATAAAAATGGACTTTATACTACATAATGGAAGCGGAGGTCTTTGCTGCAAAAGTTGTGGCAGACAAGATAAGCAATTGAATACTTACGACTGGCTAGCCGATATACCGGGTAATGCCGAAGAGTCGGACATGGTAGAGATACAGTTCAAGAATACCCGTAAAGGATATTTCCGTAACAGCAATAAAATTCCTTTGGAAAAAGGAGATATCGTAGCCGTTGAAGCCACACCCGGACATGATATAGGTATAGTAACGCTGACAGGCCGTCTTGTTCCTCTTCAGATGAAGAAAGCCAATATCAAATCGGAAGCAGACATCAAGCGTATTTACCGCAAAGCCAAGCCGGTGGATATGGATAAATATAACGAAGCCAAGTCACGTGAACATGACACCATGATCCGTGCACGCCAAATAGCCCTCGACCTCAATCTTAACATGAAAATCGGTGACGTGGAATATCAGGGAGACGGAAATAAAGCCATCTTCTACTACATTGCCGATGAACGTGTAGATTTTCGTCAATTAATCAAGGTACTTGCCGAAGCATTCCATGTACGTATCGAAATGAAACAAATCGGTGCGCGCCAAGAAGCAGGTCGTATTGGAGGTATCGGTCCTTGTGGACGTGAACTTTGTTGTGCCACTTGGATGACTTCTTTCGTTTCAGTATCTACCAGTGCCGCACGCTTTCAGGATATCTCATTGAATCCGCAAAAACTGGCCGGACAATGTGCCAAACTAAAGTGTTGTCTCAACTACGAAGTAGATTGTTATGTAGAAGCCCAAAAACGTTTGCCGTCCAAAGAGATTGAGTTGGAAACCAAAGATGGTATATTCTACTTCTTCAAAGCAGATATTCTAAGTAACCAAATAACTTACTCCAGCGATAAAAATATACCGGCTAATCTGGTTACTATCAGTGGCAGACGCGCATTTGAAATAATAGGTCTGAACAGGCGAGGTATTAAGCCGGAAAGTTTATTGGAAGAAACACGCCAACAAGAGCCCAAGAAACCTGTAGATTTACTGGAACAGGAAAGTCTGACCCGCTTCGACCGTAACCGCAAGAATAAAGGTGGTGACAACAACGGGGGCGGCAATAACGGAAATGCTAACGGTAACCGGAATAAGAAGAAGAAAAAAAATAACCGTCCGCAAGGAGGCGAACAAGTTGCCACTCCACAATCAAAAGAGCAGCAGCCTAAACAACCCCAGGACCGACAATCCAGGTCGGGAGGAACATCCAGACAAAACAGTGAACAACAAGGTGGACAGGAGCAAGGAGAACGTTCGCAACGGAACAACAATAACCGGAGGAATTTCCGCAACAACAAGTCCAATCCTCAAGGAGACAAATCCACTGCTCCTCAAGGAGATAAACCCGCTCAAAATGACAAACCTGCCTAAAAATAAGAGGTTACATTTAAAAGGTATCATCCTGCTGTTTATCGTAAGTGCATTGAGCGCTTGCGATAAACAGACGGTATATCATACCTTCCAAGCCATAGCACAAGAAGGTTGGTTGAAGGAGGACACTTTATTTTTCAACGTCGAAGTACCCGATTCTCAAACTTATTACAAACTTTCCATTGAAATCCGTAACAAAAACAACTATCCTTATCAAAACTTAGGACTCTCCATTTGTTATGATGGTCCTGAAATCGTAAAGTTACCGGCAGATACACTGAATGCCATCTTAGCCACAAAAGAAGGTATTTGGAAAGGTGACGGCTGGGGAGGTTTATATCAATCAATTCTTCACGTAGGCAGTATAAAAATAGACAAAGCCGGTACCTATCACTTTAAAGTCGCCTATACTCTACCCGATAAAAGCTTACAGGGAATCAACGATATCGGTCTTCACATAAAAAGATAAAGTCCCCCTATCAAAGTCTCCGATTACGTCCCGCATCAATACGTAGAAAGATAAAAAGTAGAATGGTAAATCCCCACAGAGAGGAACCGCCATAACTGAAAAAAGGCAACGGAATACCTATCACAGGCGTCAATCCCAATACCATACCGATATTGATAAACAAGTGAAAAAGGAAGATACTCAATACAGAATAACCATACACCCTACCGAAAACAGACTGTTGCCGTTCCGCCATCACTATCAGGCGAAGTATCAAGATAAGGAATAATAACAATACAGCTGTAGAACCTACAAAGCCTTCTTCTTCACCTACCGTACAAAAAATAAAATCAGTATCCTGTTCGGGTACATATTTTAATTTTGTTTGGGTACCATTCAAAAAGCCCTTTCCTGTCAGCCCACCGGAACCAATGGCAATCTTTGACTGATTAACATTATATCCGGCACCAGTCAAGTCTTCTTCCATACCTAATACTACTTTTATACGTATCTGCTGGTGAGGCTCCAACACCTTATTAAAGAAGTAGTCACTGGAGTAAAGAAAACCTATAGACCCTATCGCAAACAATCCGATAAGAAAATAAGCTATATGGCGTTCGCTTAAAGAAAGAAAAACGAGATAACCGACAACAAGCACACACAATCCCCACTGTACCCAGACAAGATTGAAAGAAGTTATATACTCTGAAACCAGATAAGCAATAAGCAATACACTCATTGAACCCGCCAGTATATTACGGACAGGTTCCCAACGTTTTTTATAAACCCATATCATGCCACCGGCAAAGAACAACACCATCGACAATACGGTAAACTCTCCAATAGGCGTCGGTGTATCGGCTATAAAAACATTATCAAAACGAATGCCAACCACGAAATAAATTACCGCGCAAATCCCCGAGAACAATACCACCCCCGGCATACCTTCCCTATAAAGCATCAAGAAAAAAGCCATATATACCAACGCCGAACCGGTCTCCCGTTGCAAGATAATCAGCATCATAGGAAAAAGAATAAGAAACATCAACATCAAGGCGTTTTTCCAATTCTTCATTGTAAACGAATACGCACTCATATATTTGGCAAGCGCCAGCGCCGTAGCAAATTTGGCAAACTCAGCCGGTTGTAAACTAACGGGACCCATCACCAGCCACGATCGAGACCCTTTCGTATCGGGCGCTATAAATATCGTGACTATCAAGAGCAACATCAACCCTATATATATAAGGTACGCGAACATGTCATAAACAGTATCGTCCAGCATCAACAAAACAAAACCAAGTCCAAAGGAACAGATGATCCATACGAACTGCTTACCGGCACGAGTGGAAAAGTCCAAAAAATCACGATCGCCATAATCATAACTTGCGCCGCAAACACTGAACCATCCGAAGACAATGAGCAACAGATAAACGACAATCGTCACCCAGTCCAACGATTTCCATATATTATCTCTCCTCGTCACCATACAATATCACTCGATTACTGAATTCTTCTGCCCGTATCTCATTCTCTGGAGACAACTTCCCATGTAAATACTGATCCATCATCATAGCACCAATAGGCACACCATAGACTGCACCGAAACCACCGTTTTCCACATAAACCGCAATGGCTATTTTCGGGTTATCCATCGGAGCAAAGCCCATAAACACGGAGTGGTCTTTTCCACGGTTCTGCGCCGTACCTGTCTTACCACAAGCTTCCACACCCGGCAAAATCGTACCTACCATACGACAAGTAGCACTACCTGTACTTCCCGTAACAGCCGCACGCATACCTTTGACAATCTCTTCATAATATTCCCTCCTAATTGTCGGTACACGTGGTGTACGGTAGATACTGTCTAACTCGTTATCTTGTATCTCCTTCACGATATGCGGTGTAATGAAATGTCCACGATTGGCTATAGTTGCACTAAGATTGGCTATTTGTAAAGGAGTTGCAAGAATTTCACCCTGTCCGATGGAAATACTGATCACCGTCAAACCGTTCCAATATCCCCGATACGCCTTATCGTAGAATTTGGCATTGGGTATCAATCCCCGTTGCTCACCGGGAAGGTCGGTACCCAGACGATAACCAAAGCCTTGAGAAACCATATGATCTTTCCATACCGTAATGGCATTTTGCGGAGAGCCGTATTTCTTGTCACTGAACATACGGAATAATCCCCAGCAGAAATAAGAATTACAAGATGTAGCAATCGCCGGAATTAATGACAAAGGCGAAGCATGCCCATGGCACCCTACGTGTAGACTTCCATAATTAAACCCATGCGCACATGGAAAAGTAGGATAATCTTCGTGGATAATCTCTTCTTCCAAAAACGTCAAGGCTTGTGCTGTTTTAAAAGTAGACCCCGGAGGATAGGCTCCCATAATAGCACGGTTCAACAGAGGTTTCCTCTTATCTGCCTGCAACATACGATGGTTCTTGCCACGCTGGCGTCCAATCATCAAATGGGGATCGAAACTAGGTGAAGAAACCATACAGAGAATTTCTCCGGTAGCAGGTTCAATGGCAACGATCGCACCTATTTTATGTTTCAATAAACGTTCACCCAACATTTGCAGGTCAATATCAATACCCAATGTCAGATTCTTGCCAGGTACGGAAGGCCGGTCCAACTTTCCATCCATATAATGTCCTTGAATGCGTCCGTGCGCATCACGAAGCAATATTTCCACTCCTTTTTCTCCACGCAGATACTTCTCGTATGATTTCTCAATACCTTGTTTGCCGATATAGTCACCACGGATGTAATAATCATCCGTTTCAATATCTTTCTTTGAGACCTCACCGATATCACCCAAGGCGTGAGCGGCAGAATTATAGGTATATTGACGAATAGTACGTCTTTGAATATAGAAGCCGGGAAACTTGAATAGTTTTTCTTGAAACACTCCACATTCCTCGGCAGAAAGCTGGGTCATAAACACCTGATGTGTATATTTGGAATAACCGGGATTCATCCAACGGTTTTTCACGTCCTTCATACGTTTGGTAAACTGTTCAAGAGTTATATTCAACGCATGACAAAAATCAAGTGTATCCAGTTGCGTCACTTCACGCGGAACGAAAGTTATATCATACGCAGGCTGGTTGAACACCAACAACTTGCCATTACGATCATATATAGCTCCACGGGAGGGATATTGTATTTTGTTCAGAAAAGCATTACTATCCGCATTCTTCTTGTAATCATCTGTCATGATCTGCAAATCGAACAAACGGAACACATAGAGCAGAACGATGACAACAGCCGCCGCACCTATCACATACTTCCGTTTTTCAAGCGTATAATCTTTCATTTCTTTCTAATCCCTTCTATTGCCATAATACAGATTACAGTCAGCAATGTGCTCGCCACAATCCTCAACAACAAGGTTCCCATATGGGCAAAGGAAAAGAACTCAATGACAAGCAACATACCATGATGCACAAAGACACAGGCAACCAGATATTTCAAAAAAGGAGAAACACCCATTGTATGTATCGCAGGTACAAGTGCATCCAACGTATCACGAGGTACAAACAAACGCAGAAAAGCAGGACGCAAGAAAGCCAATAATACTGTAGCCGATGCATTCATCCCCGGAGTATCAGAAAAGATATCGACCGTCAGTCCAAGGAAGAAAGCCCACAACATCAAAACATTGCGCGATACATCCGACTCGAACTTCAATATCAGATAGATATACAGAAACGGAGTGGCATATCCAGCAATATGCACATTATTCAGAATTAGTACCTGTAACAGTACCAGACCTATGAACCATCCTATTTTATGTAGATAATTGAGAGCCAAGTTTCCTACGATTTAACGATTTACAATTGGAATTAGTTTATTGTATTATCACAGTTTCATCTCATCACGCTATCACCTTACTACCTCATCACCCTGTCACCTCTCTTCACTCTTCTTCCCTCGCTTCCAATGCCTTTTGTTCTTCCTGTCCACTACGCGAAATCACACGCACATTACTTACCTTTCCAAAGTCTGTAGCCAACTTAATTTTCAACAAATATGAAAGTCCATCATGCGAATCGGACATGTCATCTACCGTACCGACCAATACACCTTCGGGAAATACAGTGGAATAGCCACTGGTTACAACCGTATCACCCAGATTAAATTCCGCATGGCGAGGCAAGTCTTTCAGATAAGCAAAACGGGAATCACCTCCTTCCCATTTCAGATAGCCGAAATAATCGCTACCCACAATCTTACAACTGATACTGGACTTACTATTCAACAAAGGAAGCACCAGCGAGTAATGGGGAGAAGTCTTATAAACAATGCCTACCACACCATTAGCATCCACCACTCCCATTTCAGGACGAATACTATCCAGCGTACCACGATCAAGGGTCATGTAGTTGTCTGCCCGTGTCAGACTGTTTTTCACTACATTTGCCTTAAATATGGCATACTTTTCAGGAGACAGACGTTCCAAACTATATAACCTTGTAGAATCCAAGCCTTTTTCCTGCAAAGTCTTCTCCAAAAAAGCTACCCGTTGTTCCAGCCATATATTCCGGTCAAGCAGATCTTCATTAACCGACTTTAGATGAAAATAAGAACTGATACCTCCCGAAATTTCATAAACCTTCCCGGCTATTCCGTTGGCAGATGTAAAATAAACGCTCTGCTGGTAATGGTTGAAACGAAACAATAAAACAAAACTGGTAACCTCTAACAACAGGAAGAGGAACCAGTAATTGTATTTAATAAGGAAGTTCAGTAAATTTCGCATGCCTGTATTATCTCATTAAGAATGAGAAGCGGTCAACATTCTTCAATGCTATGCCTGTACCTTTGGCAACTGCATGCAAGGGATCTTCCGCAATGTGAAACGGTATGTTTATCTTATCAGTCAAACGTTTGTCGAGTCCGCGGAGCAAAGCACCACCACCAGCCAGATAGATGCCGTTGTGTACAATATCGGCATACAGTTCGGGAGGGGTATTCTCCAATGCGCTCAAGATAGCAGTTTCAATCTTGGAGATAGACTTCTCCAAACAATGCGCTACCTCCTGATAACATACGGGCACTTCCATAGGCAATGCAGTAATACGGTTCGGACCATGAACAATATAATCTTCGGGAGCATCCTCACCCAGTTCGGTCAAAGCAGCACCTACATTGATCTTAATACGTTCGGCCATACGTTCACTGACCTTTACATTATGCTGGCGACTCATGTATTCTTGAATATCAGCAGTCAAATCATCACCGGCAATACGGATAGAATTATTAGAAACGATCCCCCCTAAAGAGATAACGGCAATTTCCGTAGAGCCACCACCTATATCGACAATCATATTGCCTTCCGGAGCTTCCACATCGATACCGATACCGATAGCGGCAGCCATAGGCTCAAAAATCAGATATACGTCACGTCCGCCTGCATGCTCGGCAGAGTCGCGTACGGCACGAAGTTCTACCTCAGTACTACCCGAAGGGACACCGATTACCATACGGAGTGAAGGAGAGAACAAACGGTTACGGTTGTTCACCATCTTGATAAGTCCGCGTATCATCTGCTCGCAAGCGTAGAAATCAGCAATCACACCGTCGCGCAAAGGACGGATGGTACGTATGTTTTCGTGGGTCTTTTCGTGCATCAACTTTGCCTTTTCGCCCACGGCAATCATCTTATCGGTACGACGGTCCAGTGCCACTACCGAAGGCTCATCCACCACAATCTTACCATTCGTGGTGATGATGGTATTGGCTGTGCCAAGGTCCATCGCTATTTCTTGTGTAAAAGAGAATAATCCCATCTAAATTAAAAATTGAGAATTAAAAATTGAAAAATATATCTTACATCGGGAACTGAGAATTAAAAAGAAAGAGTATTATTTTTCAATTTTTAATTCTCAATTCTCAATTCAATTAGTGTTTAAAGTGACGGAATCCTGTCGTTACCATTGCCATGCCATGTTCGTTGCAATATTTAAACGAAAGCTCGTCTTTAATACTTCCACCCGGTTGGATAACGGCCGTCACACCTTCATTACCCGCAATCTCCACACAATCGGGGAAGGGGAAGAAGGCATCGCTTGCCATGACGGCACCATTCAGATCGAAACCGAAGTTCTTGGCTTTCTCAATAGCTTGTTTCAAAGCATCCACACGACTGGTCTGGCCAACACCGCTTGCCAACAATTGTTTACCTTTTGCCAATACGATAGCGTTTGATTTACTGTTCTTCACAATCTTGTTGGCAAACAACATATCTTCTATTTCCTGAGCTGTCGGAGCTTTCGCGGTCACAGTTTTCAACTCCTCAGGAGTTTCCACTTTAAGATCACGATCTTGTACCAATACACCATTCAGCAAAGAGCGGAACTGTTTCTTGGGCAAAGCAGTTTGTTTACGAACCAAGATAATGCGGTTCTTCTTCTGACCCAGGATTTCCAATGCATCAACATCATAATCGGGAGCGATAATCACCTCAAAGAAAATCTTATTGATTTCTTCGGCAGCAGCTTTGTCAATCACGGCATTCGTGATAAGTACACCGCCAAAGGCAGATACGGGATCACCGGCAAGCGCATCGTTCCATGCTTCCAACACCGTTGGACGTGAAGCCAAGCCACAGGCGTTGTTATGCTTCAGGATAGCGAAAGTTGTATCAGTAAATTCGTCAATCAAATCAACGGCAGCGTTAATGTCAAGCAGGTTATTATAAGAAATCTCCTTACCGTGGATTTGGTCGAACATAGCATCGATGTTGCCGTAGAAATAACCTTTCTGATGTGGGTTTTCACCGTAACGCAGTGTCTTTTGATTGTTGGCCGACTGACGGAAAGCAGATCCCTCCTCACCGTCGAAGTAATTGAAAATAGCCGAATCGTAATGAGAAGAAACGGCGAAAGCTTCTTTGGCAAACCAACGGCGCTCTTCGATCGAAGTAACGGCTCCATGTTCCATCAACATATCACGCAACGGTTGGTACTGAGCTTGTGAAGCAACAATCACCACATCGTTATAATTCTTGGCAGCGGCACGAATTAAAGAGATACCGCCTATATCAATTTTTTCGATAATAGCAGGCTCTTCAGCACCACTTGCCACAGTTGCTTCAAAGGGATAAAGGTCAACGATGACGAGGTCTATCTCAGGAATTTCATATTTTTCAATCTGTTGCATGTCTTGTTCCAATCCACGACGGCAAAGAATACCTCCGAATATTTTCGGATGCAAAGTTTTTACACGTCCGCCCAAAATGGAAGGGTATGTAGTAAGGTCTTCCACTGCCTTGCAGGGATATCCCAAAGATTCTATAAATTGACGTGTTCCACCGGTTGAAAGGAATTCTACACCTTCTTCGTGCAGTTTGGTAATAATTTCGTCCAAACCCTCTTTGTGGTAAACAGATACCAGAGCTGTTTTAATTCTTTTTGTTTCAGACATGATTTGCTTATTTAAAAGTACGCGTATATTTAAATTAGTGGGGCAAAGTTACAAATTTTGTTCTTTCGCACATACATTCATACACAATAAATTGATGTAATTATTTGCAAAACATTACGATCCTCTCTCTTTCTCCATTCCGCATCCCACAGAAACTCCTCAAACAGGTAAAACCAATTATATAATAAGCATAGTTTGTGCCACCTAATTGGCACGACTTTGCCACTTATTTGGCACAGTTATGCCAATAAACAGGCAAAGCAGTGCCAATAAAGTGGCAACGATTGACGCTCAGACAGGCAAAGAATGAACAATATCTTCGATAAGGGCAAGCGAATGAAACACCCTCTTTTTCTGTTCCTCAGTAAAAGGAGTACCACGTGAAATTTCCAGGATTTTAAGCTGTTCCACCAACTCCGTAGCACCAATCAGAACAAAAAGAGGTATCATCTTATGCGAAATGGCGGCGACTTCATCCATATCCGCGGCATCTACCGCTTTTTGCAAACGTTCGGCATTGAGACGGGTTTCGGAAACGAAGCTTTCAAGAATAGACTTTGCCGCTCCGGCATCATCACCGGAAAAAGCAGTAAGAGCCGAAAAATTATAAGAGAGGTTCGGAGATGAAGAAACAGAAATGTTATCCGATAATTTTTCACTCAGCGAGGCATCTTCCTGCAAAGCACCACCAACCTCTACCTTCAATTCTTGAAGCAGCTCAGTTACCGTGAAGGGCTTATGCAAACAACCGGCAAAGCCGTGGGCTATAAACTCTTCCGACTTCATATCGCTACGGGCAGTAACGGCTATTATGGGAATAGTTTGCGCTTGAGAAATATTTGAAGCACGCAACAACTTCAAAAGATCGAAGCCATTAATGGCAGGCATTTGTACGTCTGTAAGAAGGACATCAAAATGAGCTGAACGTAAAGCATCCAGTAGTTCGTCCATTTGCAGGCAACAAACAGAGGTGATACCCTGCTGTGAAAGCATGGCGGCGGTAAGCGTCAACTGGATACGGTCATCGTCGATCAGCAGAACGTGCAAGGGAGCGATTTTTCCTTTCTGCACAGAAGAAGTTTCAGTAGTTTCAATGGTTTCCTTCATATCTATCGTAACCGGATAAATGGGGATACGAAGAGTGAAGGTACTTCCTTTTCCCAGTTCACTTTCTACCTCAATTGTTCCTTCAAGCAATTGTACCAACATCCGTACGATAGAAAGTCCCAAACCGAAGCCTTCTTCTCCTTGCGCTCCCGGTAAACGTGTAAATTCCTGGAAGATACGTTCACAGTCGGCTGTATCCATACCTTTACCTGTATCGGTAATAGAAATCACAAGTTTCCGGCTTTCGTAATGAGCCGTCAACGTAATGCTACCCTGCGAAGTAAACTTCACGGCATTGGATAGCAGATTGTTGATGATTTGCCGCAAGCGAAGCGGGTCACTGATATAAGTAGTTTCCAACCCGGAAGATATATCACAGTACAGAGCCAATCCTTTTGCCGACGTCAGCGGTTCGAAGCTGACACGTATTTCTTCGAGCAGGCGTGCCGGATAAAAAGTTACCCGGTTAATCTCAGCCTTATGCAGGTCAAGACGATGAAAATCGAGTAAATCGACAACTAGTTTCAACAGATGCTCCGAAGAGGTCTTCATATTATCGAGATAGAAACGCTGCCGTTCATCAACCGTAAGGCGTGCAAGTAAATCGGCATATCCCATGATGGACCCGAGTGGTGCCTTGAAGTCATGGGTAATGGCAAGCATCAGTTTTTCACGCGTAGCCAACAAATCTTCGGCACGGCGGCGAGCTTCTTCCAACTCACGACGATAGCGGTTACTGCGAGAGATATCCCGTACACTCAATATCAAAAACAGAACGGCAATCAAGACAGCTCCCGCTGCAATGCCAGCAATTATCTTGGCAGAATGCCGACGGATAGCCTGCTGATAATCTGCCTCCTCGCGTGCCTGTTGCAGAGTTTCTTTTTCATAGTCTTTCAAAAGGCTATCAATACGCGCTGTGAGCAGATGGTTAACACGTTGCAAGTTACGTTTACGACGTTGAACAACTGTACTTTCCGTTTTTTTTTGTTGCGCCACAGCACGCAATTTCTCATGTAGAGAGTCTACAGGATTATAAATATCGAGAACCGTATCTGTCGCAAACTCAAGAGAAGTCTTTACCTGAATGGCCGTATCTTTTTTGGGAGGTACAAATACTTCACCCAAACGACGGAAAAAACCTTTCTTCTTAGGTTTGGTCACCACGGTATCGCGATGGGTTATGATACGGCGTTGTACACGTTGCTGGGTTATCACCGAGTCTTGTGTAGCTATAATATTCTCTATCTCACGGGAAGATACCATACTGTCATTCGCCTCGCTCAGCGTACGCAACATACGGATGGTATTCGTGTCTTTCTCACGCAGTAAAGCAATCAGGCTGTCTGTCCACTGGACATCCCGATTATCTGAGAGCATAAGATTTTCCATTTCCCTGTGTACGAAAAACAGGGAAAAAAGCAACACCGCCAGTAATAAAGTATATCCAACGGTTATCTTAACTTTAGATACACTATTCATTTCTCGTTTTATACCTGAACCGCAGCCATAGCATCAATCCTGCGCTTGTCAGTCCAAACGGGAATGCCATCCAGACACCGACCAATCCCCAATTGAAGATAAACCCGCAGAGATATCCCACAGGCAAAGATATAATAAAATACGAAATAAATGCAATGAACATCATCGGTTTCACATCGGATATGCCGCGCAGGGCATTGGCAAAGTTGATTTGCAAGCCGTCGCCAAACTGATAAATCAAGAACGGAAAAAACAGAGTGGACACCATTGTGGCTACTTCCGTACTATCCGTAAACCAGCCGCCCACTTGTCCGCGCAGGGAAAATACAATGGAAAGCAACACCACTTCCATACACAAAATCAGATGAAAACCCGCATAAGCGGAACGGCGGACATTCTCCATATCGTTCTGTCCCTTGAAGTTACTGACGCGCACGGCAACTGCCGCTCCCATTCCATAGAACATCATAAAAGTAAATTGCGAGATAGTCAGCATAATTTGATGTGAAGCCAGAGCAATCGTGCCCAACCACCCCACCATAATGGTGCTAAGACTGAAAGAAGCTGTTTCCATACCCATTTGCAAGCCGACAGGCCATCCGAGCGCATTCAGTTGCCTAAATACTTTGCCCGACCATCCTAAACGGGAGAAACCTATCCGGTAACGTAAGAAACGACGGCTGCGAAGTACAATTATCGCAAAGACAATCACCATCACAATACGTGAAAACAACGTACTGATACCGGCTCCCAACAGACCAAGCTCGGGCAAGCCCAACTTACCGTTGATAAGAATGTAATTTCCGATAATGTTGAGCGCATTTCCACCCAGCAAGATCCACATAGCGGTTTTAGTATCAGTGATGCCATCTGTGAATTGTTTGAAACCATTGAAAAGCATTACAAAGACAAGCGAGGCAAGCAAGACCAGATAATAGGGTTTTATGAGTGGCATCAACTCTTCCGGTTGTCCCAGACGATCTACGTTGAAGTAAACGATCGTCATGATAAACGTCAGCAATAAAGAAACGAGCACATTTGCCACAAGACTGCATCGCAGCGCTTGTCCCGCTTCTGCAAAATGACGATTACCGTAGAGGCTGCCCACGATCGGGGTCAATCCGTAACTAAAGCCAGTACTGAAAATGATACAAAGCGTAAATATATTATTTACAAAAGAGGCAGCTCCGAGTTCTGCAGTACTGTGATGCCCTATCATCAGCGTATCTGCAAACCCCAGTACAATGACACCTACTTGTCCGATAATTATAGGAAAACCAAGAAGGATCAAAGCTTTGTAATGCTGCTTGTATTGGTCGATAAAATGTTTCATAATTGACGAACTGGTAAATGGGAATTTAGTTCCTTTTTTTGTAATACAACACCGCACTGTTCTCTTCCCGGAAAGTTTTTTGAGCAACAATGCGCAACTGTTCTGCGGTTACAGAACGGTTACGTTCCACCTCCAAACTAATATCTTCCGCTTGGCCGGTCAGTTCAAACCAGGCAAGATTAGTAGCAACATTCAAATAGTTGATGTTACCGAATATCTGGGTAGACTCAAATTTGTTCTTGACTTTTTCAAGTTCCTGTTCACCGACGAGCGATTGCTTCAACGTATCCAATTCCCTACGGATAGCCGTCTCAGCCTGTTCTAACGATACACCTGCCGAAGGTTTACCGCTTATATGTATCAATCCTGCATCCCGTGTGCCACTGATATATGCATCAATATTGGAAAACAGTTTCTCCTCCTGCACCAATTTACGATTTAAACGGCTGGAACGCCCATTGCTGAGAATATCCGACAGGATATCGAATGCATAATAATCGGCATCATCCCGACTACACATGTGATAAACCATAAACAATGCATCAAGCGGTACATTACGTTCCACCTCCAGCCGGCGTTCTTCTGTTTGTAGAGGTTCCTGTGGCAACCGTCTTACGGGAACTTCCCTATGGGGAATGGGTGCAAACCATTTCTCCGTCAATCTAACAGTTTCTTCCCACGAAATGTTTCCAGTGACGGCCAATACGGCATTATTAGGCGCATAAAAACGATAGAAGAAAGATTTCACTTCATCCAACGTAGCCTGTGAAATATGAGACAACTCCTTACCGATAGTGGGCCAACGATAGGGATGGACTTTATATGCCAACGGGCGCAATAGATGCCCTACATCTCCATAAGGCTGATTCAAACAACGCTGTTTGAACTCTTCCATCACAACACCACGTTGCACTTCCAGGCTCTGTTCACTAAATGCCAACCCCAACATCCGGTCTGATTCCAGCCAGAAACCGGTTTCTACATTCGGTCTGGGAACGGTGAGGTAGTAATTGGTAATATCATTGTTTGTCCAAGCATTATTTTCACCTCCCGCCAGTTGCAAGGGAGTATCATAATCGGGAACATTCACCGATCCTCCGAACATAAGGTGCTCAAACAGATGGGCAAATCCGGTATGCTCGGGATGCTCGTCACGAGCGCCCACGTCATAGACAACATTCAATGCCACCATTTGCGTACTGGTATCCTCATTATGAACAAGACGCAAACCGTTATTAAAACGCAGTTTATTTATTTTCATTATCACAGATAGTATCTGTCATTCTGAGCGAAACCGAAAAATCCACTCTCCATAACATAGATTTTCTTCAACTTCGCTCAGAATGACAAACACAAAAAGATAAATACAGAATGACAGATGCTAATATCAGTCCAATACTTCAACTTTTATAATTTTCACATCGTCTTCAGGACGGTCACTGCGATCGGTCTTCACCCGCTGGATTTTATCCACGATATCCATCCCTTCCAGTACTTCACCAAACACGGTATATTCGCCATCCAGATGCGGAGTACCTCCTACCGTGGTATATGCCTTTACTTGCTCCGGCGTAAAACGAAACTCAGGCTCATTGGCAACTTGCTCTTCCGCCTGCGCAATCAGTGTATCCTGCAAATTCATTAATCCATCCTGATCACCTGCCTTACGCATCTTATAAATCTCTTTTGTATATTTTTGCGCCAACGTATTAAAAGCATTATTCAAACGCATCTGATTCATCTGCTGTTCCATACCCAAAAGAGTAGAATCGTTGTATACCTTTCCGGTAACGATATAGAACTGGCAACCGGAAGATTCTTTCTGGGGGTTTACGTTATCTCCCTGGCGGGCTGCCGACAAAGCACCTTTCTTGTGGAAGTACTTGGGATAAACAAACTCGGCAGGAATGGTGTAACCCACATCACCTGTACCCAACATCTTGCCCTTGGGAGCATTTTTTGATTCAGGATCACCGGCTTGTATCATAAAGTCTTTAATAACCCGATGAAACAGCGTACCTTCATACGTGCCGTCCTCTGCCAATTTGATGAAATTATCACGGTGTTTCGGCGTTTCGTTATACAGTTTTACGATAATATCACCCGCACTTGTCTCAATTTTCAACTTCGTTTCTTTTTCCATATTTCCGTCTTTCTTTTGACCTGATTTGCAAGCAGTAAGTCCACAAAGCAGTATAGTTAATAATACAATGAGATTTCTTTTCATACTTCCTTTTTGTTTAATTTAAGTTTGCAAATATACTAAAATCGAACAAAAGGATTTACCTTTGTATCATAAAAGAGATAAAAAGCAAAGGCTATGAAATCCATACTAATCGTAGAAGATGACATCACATATGGCATGATGCTGAAAACATGGCTTGGAAAGAAAGGTTTCCAAGTCAATTCTGTCAGCAGTATCGGCCGCGCTCAGAAATATATAGAGTCTGAGAGCGTAGATCTGATATTGTCTGATTTACGATTACCGGATAAAGACGGTATCGACCTACTGAAATGGCTAGGGATACAAAAGCTGACCATACCGCTCATCATAATGACGGGGTATGCCGATATACAATCGGCCGTACAAGCTATGAAACTTGGAGCTTGCGATTATGTTGCCAAGCCGGTAAATCCCGACGAGCTGTTAAAGAAAATAGCCGAAGCACTGAATGTATCGTCTGATGCGTCTAAACATGCCATGCATCTCGATGAAACCAAAAGCCAACCTCGGAAAGACACAAAAAGTGTTTCTTTATCATCCGATTTCCTCGAAGGAGAGAGCGATGCCGCCAAACAGCTTTATAATTATGTAAAACTTGTTTCCCCTACCAATATGTCTGTACTCATCAACGGAGCTAGTGGTACGGGTAAAGAATATGTGGCTCACCGTATCCATCAACTCAGCAAACGTGCCAATCAGCCGTTTGTTGCTATTGATTGCGGCTCCATCCCTAAGGAACTTGCCGCTTCCGAATTCTTCGGCCACGTGAAAGGGGCTTTCACAGGGGCATTGACTGATAAGACAGGTGCTTTTGTTGCAGCCAATGGGGGTACCATCTTTCTAGACGAAATAGGAAATCTCAGTTACGAAGTACAGATACAATTACTCCGTGCATTACAAGAGCGTAAAATACGTCCGGTAGGTTCTAACAAGGAAATACAGGTGGATGTGCGGTTGATATCCGCCACCAACGAAAATTTAGAGCAAGCCATTGAAAAGGGAATATTCCGTGAGGACCTGTTCCACCGGATCAACGAATTTACACTGCGTATGCCTCAACTAAAAGATCGCCGCGAAGATATTCTTCTCTTTGCCAATTTCTTCCTCGACCAGGCAAATCGCGAACTCGACAAACATCTTATCGGCTTTGATGAAAAAGCTTCCAGAACATTATTGGAATATCAATGGCCGGGAAACTTACGGCAAATGAAGAACATTATCCGCCGTGCCACATTGTTGGCTCAAGATAATTTCATCACGCTAAATGAGTTAAGTGAGTTACAGAACCAAATTCCTGCACATATCGGTATGCCGCTTCGAAATGAAGAAGCCGAAAAGCAACAGATTATTGAAGCGCTGAAACAAACCGGATATAACAAAAGCCGTGCCGCCCAACTGCTTGGCATAGACAGGAAAACATTGTATAATAAGCTTAAACTTTACGGGATAGAGCTATAAATGTAGAATAATTCTACACCCACCTCCACACTTTCCACAGATTTCCACAGATTACCACAGCCCACATATACCGGCAACATACTATATTTCAACGCCTTGCCAATTTACCATTTATTTTGGCACATCATTTGATACATATAAAATGTAAGCGTCAAGCTTCCTAAACAAACAAGACACTTAAACCGAACTATCATTATATATCAATCGTATAAAAAAGCAAATGAATTATGAGAAAGTTAGTATTAGTAGCAGCCCTGTTTATGTTTGTTTGTGGAGGATCGTTCTTGGCCCAAGCAAAGGCTCCGGTAGAACAGCCAAGTAAGACAACAACATTGTCTAACGACACTGTAATCACAGATACTTTGCAGAAGGCCAAGAGCGTCCAAGACACAACAAAAGTGGCCGAATAATAGTAAGCGCACAACAAAAAGCCTTTCCCTACTTGTCTATTCCGGGGAAAGGCTTTTTTATGCTATAATGGTGGGATAATAATGTGTAGAGTGACAAACTGATATTTTATCACATTATTATTTTACCAGTGTCGTTCCGGATAGAGATCATTCCACCATGCCGGGCTGTCCTGTAACCAACGTGCAAACCATGCCATAATGGAATTATGCCACAATTCACGTTTAGGATAATCACTAATAAAGTGATTTTCTCCATCTACCGTAATAAATTCAACGGTTTTACCTAATATCTTCAGAGCGTTGTACAACTGAATACTTTCACCAATAGGTACATTAGTATCTACTGTACCGTGCAGCAACAACAAAGGAGTTTTGATCTTATCAGCATTAAACAGAGAACCATGCTTAGTGAACAAATCAAGATTGTTCCACGGATAACTTTCAGCAGCAGCAACAGCATTGTAGGAATATCCCCAGTAACCTTCACCCCAATAACTCGTAACATTACTGATACCGGCATGTGAAACGGCAGCGGCAAAGATATCGGTTTTCGTCTGTAGATATTGGGTCATGAAACCACCATAGGACGCTCCGATACAACCGATGCGTTTCGCATCAACAAACGGATGGGCGACGCAGAATTTCTTCGTTCCTTCAATTATCTCATCAGCTGTACGTTCGCCCCAAGCATTGACATGACGGGCAGAGAACTCTTGACCATATCCGATGGCTCCACTGGGCTGAATTACATAGACCACATAGTCACGCGAAGCAAACAGTTGTGCACAGTAAGGAGAAGTGATACCACGCGTAGTAGGCGTTGTTCCACCATAGTAGTAAACGATGAGTGGGTATTTCTTATTGGGGTCGAATGAAGGGGGCAAACAAATCATACCCTTTATCTGCGTACCGTCAGCAGCGATAAAGTTCCATTCTTCCATCTTTCCCAATTCAATTTTATCCAACGTCTCTTTCATCGGATTGGCAATCAGGGTAGAAATTTTCTTCTTTCCATCATACATGTAAGCTACACCGCTACTGGTATTACCTCCACCAACGTATGCTGCTATCAACGGGTTATCTTCTGCCAACGTGAAAGAGCTAATGACATCTTCCTTCAATGGCAACATCTCGAAACGCCTCGTCTTCGGAGTATAACGGTAAATATGACGACAGTCTTCGTCAGTGGTATTAAAGTAAATACAACCGTCTGTACGGTTCCATTCAAGGAAGTTTACCGTGGGATTAAAATCACGGGTGATAGGATCGATATTTCTTGTTGCCAAATCCATGATGAAAGCTTGGGTGTCAAAGTCATTGGCAATGGGATGTGGCGCACAGTTCTTACCTATACCGTTGAATGCAGAAGGGCTAGCGGTCAACAGCAGTTGTTTACCGTCTGGAGAATAGGAGGCCCCACCAGCATATGGTTCCCAAGAAACAAGAGTATCAACTTTTAATGTTGCCAGATCAATTTCAAAGATGGATGAAAGTGAGAAGGGACATTTAGTGATATTGGATTTACTTGTGGAACATAACAATTTCTTACCGTCAAGCGAAATATCATTCAGATATACACTGTGGCTACCATACGTCAGACGTTCAGAAAGTCCTGAAGCAGGGTCATACTTTACCAAGTAACTACGGTTGCGAGAACCGGGAATACGATCGTCAGGGTGCAACAGACGTTTCAAGGGGCCATTCACTTTTTCTCCTTCATCACTAGAAGAATAAATCAGATAATCTTCTGTAGGCGACCAACTAAAACCTCCCTCAGGTACATTTTTCAATGCCACCTCTTCGCGCATCGTCATCGGATCGAACACTACCAAATCGTTCTGTCGCTCACCAGTCACCGTATAATACAGTTTATTGCTACGAGGCATCCAACGAGCATTAGTCGGAATATTTGGATGAATAATTTTTCCGGTTTTTACTTCAGTCAGTTCCTGCCAAGTACGTGAACGCTTCGTGGAATAGTTATCCCAATAATACGTCAATAGATATTTGCCATTCGGAGATAAAGATACAGAATAGACTTTCGAGCCAAATGCAGTATTATAGAGTGAAAGACGACGCTGCAAACCAGGCTGTATTCGGCAACCGACTTCCATAAAATTTTTCTCCTTCTCAAATTCGCATTTCAACACCGGCTGTGTCTTGTCATCCGCCGAAGAAAGTAATTTAATAACAATCTCATAATCAGCTTCAGGTTCCAAACGAAGGCTTACAGCTGTAGGACGAACTTGTGAGAGACTATCCTCGGCTGTAGTTTTCGTCTGTTTGGACTCACCATTTACGAATACTTCAAATCGTGCCGGAGAGTATACTTTCAGCATACCTTTCATAAACCGTTCTGCACGCAGATTGGTAGAAAACAGATAAAAGAGGTTGTCTTTATCGGCCTTCTCTACAGCCACATATCCTGTGGTATCAGCCGACATGGTTTCATACGAATGTCTGTCAAAATCAAGACTGATTTTTGTCTTCAGCAAGTCGTCCGATACAAATTTTTTTCCTATAAAGTTAATACTATCACCCTGAATAGGGGTACGTACAACCACAGCAGGACGCACATAATACTCAGTCACCTTTTCTTGTGCATGGGCTGCCAAACCTATTAAAAGTAGCAAGCCCGATAAAATCGTAATTTTTTTCATTGATGGTTAGTTATAATAAGGTTATTCAGATTGTTTCAGATAAAATCAGATAGTTTCAAATCCATTCCATAAATTACCGGAAGGTACAGGCGCTTCCGCCTCTATCATCTCTCTGGATACCGGATGTACGAAACGGATAAAACGTGCATGCAAACAGATACTGCCATCCGGATTGGAACGAGGGAAGCCATACTTCAAATCTCCTTTGATAGGACATCCCATCTTCGCCAACTGGCAACGTATCTGATGATGACGTCCGGTTTTCAAATCTATTTCCAATAAATAATAGTTCTGCGACTTTCCGATGAGACGGTAATGCAAGATGGCCTTTTTACTACCTGCCACCTCTTTATCGTATGCGTAACTTTTATTCTGTTTCTCGTTACGGACTAAATAGTTTAGTAATTCCCCTTCTTGTTGTCGAGGCGGATTCTTCACTACTGCCCAATAAGTTTTTCTCACTTCACTATTCTTGAACATTTCATTCAGGCGCGAAAGTGCTTTGCTGGTTTTGGCAAAAACAACAAGACCGCTTACGGGACGATCCAACCGGTGAGTGACACCGATGAAGACATTACCTGGCTTCTGATACTTCTCTTTCAAATACTGCTTTACAGTTTCCGAAAGTGGCGTATCGCCTGTTTTGTCTCCCTGAACGATCTCCGAAGCGGTCTTGTTGACTATAATAATATGATTGTCCTCGTATACGACAGTCATAGTTTACATATTCATACCACCATCTACTTGAATAACTTGTCCTGATACATAAGAAGACATATCAGAAGCCAGGAAAGTAGCAATATTTGCCACGTCTTCGGGTGTACCGCCGCGACGCAAAGGTATTTTCTTACACCATTCCGCTTTTACCTCCTCAGAAAGAGCGTCGGTCATAGCAGTCATAATAAAGCCCGGAGCGATGGCGTTGGCACGGATACCACGAGAACCGAGTTCCTGTGCAATAGATTTAGCCAAAGCAATCATACCAGCTTTGGATGCAGAGTAGTTGGCCTGACCTGCATTACCATGAACACCCACTACAGAGGCCATATTGATAATACTACCACCTTTCTGACGCATCATAATGGGAGTACAAGCATGAATAAAGTTAAAAGCGGATTTCAAGTTCACGCCGATAACCATATCCCACTGCTGTTCGGTCATACGCATCATCAAACCATCACGGGTGATACCTGCATTGTTTACCAAGATATCGATACGTCCGAAATCGTTATGAATAGCTTCCACCACTTTAGCGGTATCTTCAAAGTTAGCTGCATTTGAAGCATACGCTTTAGCTTTCACGCCCAACGCTTCTATTTCCTTAGCAGTGTTTTCAGCATTCTCATCAATCACCAGATCGGTGAATGCGATATTAGCTCCTTCCTGAGCAAACTTCAAAGCGATAGCCTTACCAATGCCACGTGCAGCACCAGTTACAATGGCTGTTTTTCCATCTAATAATCCCATACTGTTTTTAGTTATTGATTAATATTATTCTATTTCTTTCCTGTCGCGCCTAATGCTCCCAATACCAGTCGGGTCACATAATCATCACGCGTCTTGTCATCCAGATAGGCTCCTACATGTCCACGGATGTAAGGTGTTTCAATCCCTTTAACGCAATAGTGCACAATTTCAGCTGTCATATCCAAATCATCTATTTGGAAAACGTCTTCCTCCAAGCCTTCACGCAATACATTCTTAAACAGTTGAATTTCTTTGGAATCAAAGCGTTTCCGCACTTTCTCCACACGCCATATATCACGAAAGAAATTGGCACGGAGGGTTCCATTACGGAAAACCGCCTCCTTCACCGCATCCAAATGTGTATAAATCATCTCCATCAATTTTTCATCCGGCCTGATATCTTTCTCAGCAACACGCTTCATCATATCAGAGAGAAGGTCCAACTCCGACTCGACAACAGCCATATAAATATCTTCCTTACTTTTAAAATAGGTATAAAGCGTTCTTCTACCTTTTTTAGAAGCAAGGGCGATATCGTTCATCGTGGTATTTTCGACGCCCATCTTCGCAAACAATTGACGGGCGACATCCACTAATTTAGCTTTTGTCTTCGATACAGCCATAGATTAATTGCACATTGCTTAATAATTTGAGCAAAAGTAAGACATTTCCGCATATTCTACAAACAAATGCACATTTTATTAACAATTGACATATAAAGGATATATTAAAAAATATAGGAATACCATGCTATATATCAACACCTTATACATTAAAATACATTTATCATTAAAAATAAGGCTGATTTTATTTGCAGGTTTAGAAAAAAGCTGTACCTTTGCACCCACAAAACATCGCGGAGTGGAGCAGTTGGTAGCTCGTTGGGCTCATAACCCAAAGGTCGTCTGTTCGAGTCAGGCCTCCGCAACTAAAAAGGTAGAAGATTTTCAATCTTCTACCTTTTTTTTAGAGTAATACAAAAAGAGAACGTGGATCACACAAAGCAGAATTGTATTTTTCTGTTATTATCAGAATCTAATGATTTATTCTGCTATTCGTGTAATCCACATTCTAATATCTGTATTGGTCATCACGGCTCAGTCACTATCACTCTTGCAGCTTGCTTCAAAGAAACCTGTAGCGAAGCCTTTTTCGACTGAGGTTTCCAAACAATCTGCCGACACTCACCTTTCTGTAAAATACAATTGTTCTCACCCATACCGTATAAGTATTCCGTATCGATATGGAATGAGTCAGTGTTTACTTGCCAGTTACGAATATTATCCAAATGCAAATGCAGGTTTTCCACCTCACCTTTATTAAAGAACCACTTACCGCCCTGGACAGTCAAAGCGTTGATCTTACAATTTTCCATCCGCCCATAACTCATCTGTCGCCATCCGCCATTAATAATCAAGGACAATGTATCATCATGAAGATTTTCGAAAACCACCTCCTGTTGATGAAGGTTATTTTCCAGTAATTGGATAGCTGCCGGTAAGCGTAGGCTCATGGCTTTCGCATGCAGATACAAGGTAGACATATTTTTCTGCTTATCGGTCAAAATTTCATCCGGAAAGTTAAAAGAAATTCTTACGGTATCTTCCACCGTAAGTATTTTCATAAAACGGTCTATCTCCGAAGGATAAGTAAAACTGCCGGTAACTGTCTCTGAAGAATGCACCTTCAAGGGTATGTCCCGAAAAGAAATGATCTGATTATAGCTGACTTTTGTCCCATTCCCCTTCTTTACATAAATGTGTCTTGGTTCTACCGTCAGCAACACTACTTTACTTTCAGGGAACTGCACGGTTTTATTTTCGCCTTTGGCGTATATAAAGCTGTCCTCAACATCACCACTATAGAACGACAGAAGCAGCATCGAGCCGAATATCAACCCCACTCCCGCCAAAAGCATTCCGAATAATATATAAGTTGTTCGTTTCATAATTTGTCTCTTTATTTTTGTTGTTCTGTAAACTCACGATACATTTCCAGCAGTTCTTTTCCGGAAATACCCAGTGTATAAATCTGCCTGAAGAAGTAATCGGCTTCTTCCTTTAGAAAATACTCTTTACGCAACGAAAGGATGAGTGTACCTGCCCCTACGGACACAAAATAACCAATTCCCCGCTTGTTGTAAATCACCCCTTGTGACTGCAAGTAATCGTACGAGCGCATCACTGTATTGGCGTTGACCTCTACCACAGCCGCATACTCGCGCACCGACGGAATGCGTTCTTCTTCCCGATATTGATGAAGAAGAATTTCGTCACAGATACGGTCTGCTATTTGCAGATAGATAGCCTTACTTTCTTTAAAGTTCATAGTATCTTACCAACGATTTATGATTTCTGACTCTTTAAAACGGAAATAAGCGAGCACCCAGTTAAACAAGGCACAACTCAAGAAGAAGAATGTCATCAAAGTTTTCATTGTTTCGTCTGACATGAATACTGCGTTCACAGAGGGGCGATGCGCCAAAAATGAATGAAACAATAGTGTACCTATAAGCATATAGATCAAAGTAATGGCAACACCTACTGCAAAGGTCTTAATAAATGCATTCTTTGGCCAGATAGCCCCACCCAATACAAAAAGCGACTGAATAAAACAATAACCGCCAATTCCCATTACAAATTCCTGATTATCCCTGAAAGCTGTCCAATAGCCGGTTTTACCCACCAGATGCGAGAGAGGCACTTGGGCAATGACATCATTTTCGGGATAAGCAATGGTATAGATCAATACCCGGCTCCAGTCAGCCAACTTATAAGCTATCAAAAAAGCGACGACAGCACCGACTGTGAATATCAGCCAACGTGAGATGTATTTTTCGAACATCGTGGCGGGTAACATCAACATAGCTTCCCTATTTATCTTGGTTTTCATACGTTCCATGATAAACGATGCGCTCAGAGTACCCATGATGACTATTCCCCAAATAAAAGTTATGCATCCGAAAACTACAACACTTTTTTCACGGGACACATACGAACCGGGGGAAGCATATCTGTATTCCAAATAGGCATTCCAGACCAAGGCAATTGCCAACACGCCATACATCAATACGAAGCGAAGCAGATTGGTCTTCCAGTTCTCCACCATTTCCTTGCGGCAGAGTTCCACGAAACGCGGCATACTAAAAAATGTATCTCGTATCATTGTTCAATTGTTTTAGGATGAAACATTTGTATAATCTTCTCAGGTTCGGCTAGTGTAGCTCCAAACAACAGTTCCAGATTAATTTCGGTTTCTTCGTTTTCAGTGTTCGGAAGCATCAGGAAGTTGCCTTGCACGGAAGGCAGGGTGTAGATCGCTGTCTTAGTCAGCTCACGATCGTCGCTCTCAACAAAAAGGAACTTACTGCAGATGTTACCTACCGGCTCATCCAGAAGCACACGGCTGTTGTCCATAATCAGTACATGGTCCAGTATCCGGTCAATGTCACGTACCTGATGTGTAGAAATCACAATAGTACGTTCGTCGGACATGCCCGAAGCAATGAATTTACGGAACTGGCTTTTTCCAGGGATATCCAATCCATTAGTAGGTTCGTCCATCAGCAACAACGAAGTGTTTGTTGCCAAAGCAAAGCTCATGAAGACTTTTTTCTTCTGTCCCATGGAAAGCGCTCCCAAGTCGGTACTCAAATCCATTTCAAAGAAATGTAGATACTTCATCATATCTTCTTTGCTAAAATGGGGATAGAAAGGGCTGTTCAGTTCGATATAACTAACCAATGAAATAGAAGGTAATTCAAACTCCTCAGGTACCAGGAACATGTCCTGTAGCGTGACGGGTAACCGGCGACGTACATCGGTATCGTAAAATGTAACCCTCCCGTTGCGGGGAGTGAGTAACCCGCTCATCAAATAGAGTAATGTAGACTTACCGGCTCCATTTTTCCCCAAAAGCCCATATACCCTACCCTTCTCCAGCGAAAGCGAAAAATCGCTCAGGACTTCTTTCTTGCCCCGGCGATAGCTGAATGAAATGTTTTCTACTTGTAACATGCTTTTCTCTTTATTAAATTAATAAGAAAACAAGGGGGCAGAATACAAAATGCAGGCCTTTTTCAACTTGTATCTGACACCTCATTAAATACAGATTAAGTGTATTAGTACAATAGTACACCGCAAAAGTATATATTCTTTTTGAAATAACAAGAGATTTCGGGAAAAAATGATATTTAGAAAAGAGTTTACTATCAGACATAAAAAAAGGAGGAGCTAAGAATCACTCTCCACTCCTCCCGACACGACAAACAACTAAAATTATTGCTATTTGATGCCGTCTAATGCTTTCTTTGCAGTAGCATTAGTGGGGTCGATAGCCAAAATTTTATTCCAAAACTCTTTCGAAGTCATATATTCACTCTTTAGTAGATAGTAGTACCCCAGATAACTGTAGCACTCTATTAGAGCTGTATTATACTTCGGCTCGTTTTTTACCAGTAGCACATCCATTACCTTCTCATAATAAGGTTTTGCCAATCCTTCCGTCGTTTCTGGATCCATGGCCGAGTGGGTACGTGCACGCCATAAATCTCCCAGATAACTGCCGGGAGCTTGTACTGAAACAAGTGCGAACACAGAGTCAGCAGACTGCAACGCCGCCATGCGGTCAGCAGGCTGTACGACAAGGGTGTCTGTAGACGTTCCTTGTCCGTAATACAGACGTCCCAACTGGAATAAGGTTTCGGGCGTCTTTTTATCTTGATTTAAAGCATTATAGTACTTTTGGTAAGCAATGATAGCTTGTTCATAGTCATTTTCTTGTTCGTATGCGTCAGATATCTCACGCCATACCTCTATTTGTGTATTGTCTTTATCCAGTGCCTTGTTATACTGTATGACAGCCTGATCATATTTTTTCAGTGCACTAAGCAAAGCACCGTAATACCTGTAGTCCAAATATGAATAATCGGCATCATCCGATGCATTGAAGAAAGCATCCGCCGCCTTTTCAGCTTCTTCATAACGTTTCAAGTCGGTATTATTATACATGACGAGACGATTAAAAGCAGCATGACGGCTATTATTTTGTAACCCTTTTTGAGCCACTTGCAACGATTTTTCGAAATTATGATTCAAGAATAAAGCAAAAGCGTATTTCAACAAATCAGCTTCTGTAGCAACGGGTGTATCAATGAACTGTGCATAGGCAGCCACTGCTTTACCAAACTGATTGTTGGCATAATATACTTCCGCCAATTCTTTATCAGCTTCCAGATAGTCGGGAGCAATACCTTTAAGCTGTTTCAATTTTTCAATTGCTTGTGTAGGACTTGCAGTCTTATAGGCCTGTGCATATTTCAAATAAGCCTCTTTACAGTTCGGATCGAAATAAATGGCTTGTTCATAAAGTTGGCAGGCAGTTCCCACATTCTTTTGTGCGAGAGCTATATCACCTTCGAGCACAGAGACTCTTGCATCTTTATTATCAACTTTCTTCGCCATACCCAGATAAATTGTTGCTTCCGACAGTTTTCCGGCATCCAGATAAGCACGGGCAACGGAAATAACAAGTTCAATATTTTTTTTGTTTTTCCCTTTTAATAATTCGCTCGCTTCATCAGAAGCTTGTCCGGGATTTGTCTTTATCAGACTTTTTACTTTATCTATTCCCACCTGCCATTCGGGTACAGGCGATTGTGCAGCGAGTGTACCGGCCAGTAACATCGCTCCCATACATAATATAAATCTACGTTTCATTTTAGTTTTCATTTTAGTTATTCATCTTTTACATTTACCACACGTACCGGTTGGGTGGCGGGTACTAATCCCGATTTTAATATAATCCGCTGTCCTCGGTCAGAAGCGAGGAAAGAAGCAAATCCCCACGGGAGTGCACTCCGAGGATCATTCAATAGAACATAAATGCTACGTGCCAATGGATAATCACCATAATATAAATATGCTTGATAAGGTTTATAACTATTTTCCGGCCTTGCCTTGGCGGCAGCACTGACTGCCATCACACGAATCTCCTTGCTGAAAGAAAGTCCTGTGCTGTCATTCTTGTCGCTCAACCAGTTTACGCCAATAATACCGATAGCATCGGGCATGTCTGCCACATAGTTGATAACTTCTTTATTAGTTTTCAATGCTTTTACTTGATTGGAAAGTGGTACACCCTCACAAATAGAATCCACTGCAAAACGTACAGTACTGGAGTTCTTATTGTCGAAAACGAGACGGATATCCTTCAAATGTGAAGACGGATAAATATCCTTCCACTGTTTAGCCTCCCCCGTCAATATACGACGGATATCTTGTACGCTTATCAATGTATCGGGGTTTTCACGATTAACAATCAAAGCCAAACCATCTGTCGCAATCTTCATCTCTTTTGGGAAAAATTTCCGACTATTAAAAGACTCCATTTCCTCTAGAGTCAGTTTACGGCTGGTGATAACCAGCCGTAAACTGTCTTTAAGCAAAAGATTGACGGCTTCTACCTCCGTCACGTAACGGGGAACAATTCCTGCCAAAGGGTACAGGCCTTCAAACACATCGATCTCTTCCTGTACAATAGGTTGGAAGCTTTCATCTGCAGCAATGGCAATGACACCGGATGTATAGGTATCCGTTTGTCCATCCTTGGACTTGTGTTGACAAGCTGACAATAGTATCAATGCTACCAACAAACCTAACCCCTGAATCTGTTTCACCGTTTCCATAATACACATACTATTGCAATTTAAAAATAATAGGAACTGTATATTTCACAGATACAGCTTTACCGTTTTGCTTACCGGGTATCCATTTAGGCATGGACTTAATCACACGGATCGCTTCTTTATCCAGATAAGGATCTACTCCTCTCAGAACTTTTACATCGCGCACACTCCCATCGGAACCTACTACAAACTGACAAGTTACACGCCCTTGAGTTCCATTCTCCTGAGCGATAGTTGGGTATTTCATGTGATCAGCAATGTACTTCATCAGTTCTGATGGACCACCGGGAAACTGTGGCATCTGTTCTACCATATCAAATACTTTCTCCTCCTCTATAGGTGCCTGCGTCACTACCTGTTTCAAGTCGGCAATATCTTTTCCATTTTCTTCGTCGTTACCTTTTACGTCGGCAATGGAAATAGCAACTTTAGTCTGAGTCAATTCTGTCTGACTCTTGATCTCGTCTTCATCCCTCACTTCCGCATCTTTCTTAATAACGGGAGCAGTGAACTTGATAGAACTTTTCAGTGCCGGGGGAGGTGGTGCTACAGGTTCCACACGTTTCATCTCTTCCTGTTTCACTTCAGGTTCTTCCAATTGCGACAAGGTAGTCACTTCGGTCATCACTTCCTTTTGCTTGGGAGTAGCCATCTTTATCAGAGTAGGAATACTAAAACCTATCAGAGCGATAATTATCACCAGTATCACGGCAATACTATGACGCTTGGGAGAATTCTCCCGCATCTTATAGGCGCCGTATGCTTTATTCTTATCACTGAATATAAGGTCACACCATTCCGCAGAACTTAAATCTACTTTAGCCATATTCTTCTAATTTTAGGTGTTACACTTTATTCGGCAATGTTTTGCGACAATTCTCCCTTGCTGTTATAGTTCTTTATCAAGAACTGGTCTGCATCGGCAATGTCGGTTATCACATACTTACCTATATTACATATCTGCATTTCATCGAGAGCATCTATCAGATTTTTATACGATGCGGCATCAGTAGCCTTAATAATCACCGTAGGCGTATTTTTTCCACTCTTAATCTCAGAAAGTTGTTTCCGATAATCATCCTCTGATATTTTTAGGTCCAGCTTCTGTTGTTTAAGCCTGTTCACCTCATTCACAGCAGCTCTATTACGTTGTAGAAGCATCGCCCGCAGACCATCCGCATCGTATGTCGTTTCCTTCAACGAAGTATAGTCTTTATAGTTGGGTTCTCCTTCGTAATAATACAATTTATTGTCATCACTCAGTAACAATGTGATTGCCTGTGAAGCCTTTACCTTAGTCTGTTGCTCCTCAGTGAGATTTTTATCGTTACTCGGCATGCTTATCTCCATAGTCTGAGGCTTACTCAGAGACGTACAGAGCATAAAGAAGGTAATCAGCAACATATTCATATCTACCATCGGAGTAAAATCTACCCTGACGGTCATTTTTTTCTGTTTACTTTTTCCACCTTTCTTATTACCGCTTTCTTGTATTTCAGCCATAATATTTCCTTTCGTTAGTCTTCAGAAGTAGTTTTCAAAGAAGTAATCAGATTATATCGGTTTTCCCTGAGATCCTGAAGTGAGTTCATTACATTCTTTATTACAGAATAAGGGGTATTGGCATCTGCCTTAATAGCAATACGCAAATCACCATTCGCTGCCCGGGCATTACGTACCCATGCTTTGAACTGGTTATCAATACTGTCAGTCGGTATCCCCTCATTCTTCAACACAGCATCTTGTTGGTCTTGTGGCAAAGCGAGGTACTGTTTCATGCTCTTCATCGGCACCCCAAAAGTGGATGCTAGCATAAATTTTTTCGTTTCCTCTGGAGTAAAAGTTACTCCATATTCTTGCCCCATAGCTTCCAACACATTGCGCAAGTCAGACTGCTTGTCCAGACTCATAAATATTTTTCCATTCGGATCGACCAATATCTGAAGAACATTCGTTTCTGGAATTTTTATTTCAGATACGGAGGCAGGAGTAGTTACCTGTACCGGTTCTTTCTTCACAAACGTCGAAGTTAGCATGAAGAAAGTTAGTAGTAGTACAGTAACGTCACTCATCGCCGTCATATCGATGAACGTACTTTTCTTTTTTATTTTTGCTCTTCCCATGATTATTTAATTAATTGAAAAATGAAAATTAATTCATTGAATTGAAAAATGATACATCACGCTATTACGTACTCAATATCAATTATCAACTATCAATCATTAATTATTTATGAGTAGCTGCAAAAGTCTGCACAATAGAGAAACCAACCTCGTCAAGGCTATAGGTCAACTTATCAATCTTATTAGTATAATAGTTATAAGAGATAACTGCCAACGCACCGGTCAAGATACCAAAGGCAGTATTAATCAAAGCTTCAGAAATGCCCTGTGACAATGCCATAGAATCAGCACTACCACCGGCAGCAAGGGCAGCAAAAGAACGGATCATACCAATTACCGTACCAAGCAATCCCATCAATGTACCAAGCGTGGTTATTGTACCAATAATAGGAAGATTTTGTTCCATCATAGGGAGTTCCAAAGCAGTGGCTTCTTCCAGTTCTTTCTGAATAGCGACCAGTTTTTGGTCTTTAGCAAGTAAAGTATCATTCTCCATCTCTGCATACTTCTTCAAAGTAGCATTCACAACATTAGCAACAGAGCCGCGTTGGTTGTCACATATTTCCTGAGCTTTTTTCATATCACCGGCAGCAAGAGCAGCTTTAATATTAGATACAAATTTTACTAATGATCCTTTACCAAAAGCAGCACGAATAGCAATGTAACGTTCAATACTGAGCGCAATAACGGTTAATAAAAGAGTTTGGATAACAGGAACAATAAAACCACCTTTATAGATAGTTCCAAGAAAGTTACCGGGCAACGGATGGTTGTTCGGATCATTGTTCATAAAGTTGGAAGGATTTCCCAACACAAAATGAAAAACAAGCACGGCAATGATAAAACAAATTACGATTACCCAACCGGCGGATTTAATGCCTTTAAAAGAGGCTGACTTTTTTTGAGTAGTTTCCATGATGAAAAATTTAATTGTTGGTATTAAATTGATTAAAAAAATGATACATAGGGGTACAAACTCCCTTTTACGAACCAATAGGGCGCATTTCATCCACATAACCTCACAACAGTATAATCAGTACATAAAAGGTTATCAACTTCTAATTGTTTCTATCAAGAAACAATAGAGAGGAAATTAATATGAGAAGAATTGATTAAATCAAAATCCGCCGAAGCGTAAAGATGTAATAGTCACAACCCACTATAGCATAATAGGGGTCTTGATCTGAATAGTATAATTTAGTTCTACCTTGAACGAGTAAATTTTCATGGTTGGATAACATCAAAAGTATATTCTTGAGAAAAGATTCGTCTTCAAGAACTCTGCGAAGACGTTGTTGATTAGAAAAGTAAGTTTCCGAAATTGATTTATTTCCCAACTCAACATCCTGAGACCAAAAATGCTCAGTATCCGATAAAACAGATTTCCTTGTTCCCAAATTGTCAGATGTAGAAGAATAAGACGACAAATAAGCTGTAACTTCACAGGCCACAGAAGTAACACCTTCAAATGCCTTTGAATAGTTTGCAGCATTACTGCTGAAACTACAACCAAGTGTCAACAGCAAACAAATCCAAAATGTCTTTACAGTTGTTTTCATGTCGTCTAATAAATCTACAATAATAACAGCTGATCTCTTATTTTGTTCTACAATAACCCTACTTTCTTTTATAAAGAGAAAGAAATCTTTATATTCTAGGAGATATTAATCATCCTCCTTTTTGAAGTAAAGATACAAAAAATAAATGAAACCATAAAAGGGGAAAGTATATAAATTACTGGCTTTAAGCTCTTTTAATCATTCACATACACATATATTACAAAGATTTCCAAAAAATTCCCACTAACGTTCCCAACGCCACTTTCCATTTTCTATCTTCCCTTTTCCA